>Ga0131853_10007654_pt1 | contig 19588 bp, 12 predicted proteins | sample TergutLab28metaG_FD_92764 | JGI IMG/M metagenome (GOLD analysis project Ga0131853, IMG submission 92764) | Labiotermes labralis P1 segment gut microbial communities from Petit-Saut dam, French Guiana - Lab288 P1 (version 2) (version 2) | ecosystem: Host-associated > Arthropoda: Insects >... | reverse complement strand
GACTTGGAGGAAAGTTTCCGATTACGCGTCTGGATTCCTTCCTTCTTCATGGTTAGTGGTCGGTTCACCTGCGAACAGAAGAAGATGAATGCCTTGAAGCTTCTCTTTCACAGTCATCTTGCTTTAAGGTGGGGAAACCGAGAACAGAATATTACGGAGGATATTTCGTCATACGGTTTGGGAAATTACACAGACTGGAGAAAGTTGCGTTATGACAAGCTTCACAATTTGTACTGCCCATCGAATAACATTAGAGGGGATGAGATGGACGGGACATATAGCAGGCATCGAAGATACGAGCATGGCATATATAATTGTTTGTTTGAAACCTACAAGTATAGTCTGCTAGAATAATATACTTATAGATCGGAGGATAATATTAATATAAACCTTAAACACGGTACGAGGTTGTATATTCAATGTATCTGATTCAGGACGAGAACCAGCAGTATGAGCTGGTATGAACACGATAAAGGAATTTTGGATTTCAGAAATAGAAAGGGGGAGGGTCAGGGGGAGTTTTAATAATCAGCTAGTGGGATTCAAACGAAGGATTTTCTTACGAAAGTGTTTGTTTGTTTAGGTCTATTTAATGACCTACTGACATATTTTGAGCAATCATTACTAATATTTCATGATACAAACAAACCTTAAATTTAAGAAAATACCTGAAATGACTTGCTTGGCAATCAGATTGCACCCCCCCTCCCCAAGGGGCCCAAGTGAGTGGCACAAGCCCACACATCCATCCCATCAATGAACAAGTCGACGAAATTAAAACGAACTGGTATGTAATAAAAGAAAGAGCCTAATATGGGTCTCCTAACCACATTTATAATCTTTATGCACCACCAGTGCAGCATAATGAAAAGGAGATGATGCTGTTTTGTTACGCTCATTTTGTCGGCCCTTTTCAATGTCTGGCTTGGTGTTAATAGAGAGTCATTATCAGCAGGCCACGGGTAAGGTACAGCCTTCTCAAAAACACTGACCTTACACATTACTTCACAAAGAGTACCTTTAAGTTATAACCGTAGTTGTTAAGACGTAGGATTATTTCTGAACGGTGAAGTTAAAGGAAAGTGAAAGGATGTGGAAATGAGCTGCTTTCATATGTCGTGACTGATATAATATGGTTCATCGTTTTAGCTAAAAGGCCCACAACGTTCATCTGTTATGTAGCTGACACCATAAGCATAATTGAATTAAACGCGGTGATACGAGAAGTACGTATGTCTATCACAAAATCTGAAAAAAGAGGCCTTTTGGAATGCCTAGCTGCAGAGAGGTAGATAGTGTTAAAAGTTCTTTAATAAAAATGGCGGGACATATAGCACGTTTGGGGGAGAGAAGAGATGCATACGGGGTTTAGGCTGGGAAATTTGAGGGAAAGAGACCACTACGAAGACCAAGATGTAGATGCCAGATAATATTAAAAGGGAACTTAACGTGAGATGGGAGGCATGAACTGCATTGATCTGGCTCAGAAAAGGAAAAGATGGCGGGCTATTATGAATGCGGTAATGAAATTTCAGGTTCCACAAAAGTTGGGAAATTTTTGACTAGCTGAGGACGTGTTTGTTTCTCAAGAAAGACCCTTCTCCATGCAGTTAGTTAATTAGACAGTTGTTCCTGTACATGCCATACAGACGCAAGGTAGGGGAAGACATGTGTAGCTCCACTTATTCTTCAGATCGGCCATAAGTGGTCATTTTCGCGTCCCCTAAGGAGCAGCTCCTAGCATCCATTCAATAGGAAGCTGAGAAGGTCACAGAGCTGATCTGGAGGCTTTCAAATATTTAAGAAATGAATATAAGAGTATACGCTTGATCCGTTAGGTTTTGAGAAGGGGTATTAACGGAAATGGGAATAGCAGGGTTCCAACTTACGTCGCTGCACATGAACACGGCAGCAGGTACAGCTTACAAATTTAACGTTTTTTGCCCTGAGAAGATGTATAGTTTTCCAAACTTTAATCGTGGGTCTGACCATACACCATCGTCAGCATCAGCATCATCATATATGTTACACGGTGGGTTTGATTGTCACATGATCTACTGAACTAAAGAAAGAATAATTTCTATGTAGACAGTTTTAGAAAGCGTATGATTTGGAATCAATGACATTCCCCCATGTCTTATTAGTTCCTTTTAAAAAGCGCTTTTTATAAAGTAGGTTAAATTTAAGAATAGACTGTGCTGCCTCAAGCGGAGGCGAAAGGGAGTTAGTATATTTAATGTACTTCCCTTTGCCGCCGTTTGAGGCAGGACTGTGGATTTCAACTTTTGTTCCTTATTTGCAAGCTGCTTATGATCCATTGATCTTGAAAAGAAATTACCCAGAATAAAGCATGCTAATGGCTGTCGAAACATGCGCAAGCACCCCACAACCTTTGAAAGGACACTTACATTTTATACATTGAAGATGGAGGATGCAAGACATCGAACCACTGTAGATATTTTGTAACACAATCCTTGACCAAGAATAATAAAAGCTAAATTTTACCCCAGAACGGGCCACAATGGCCTAAAGCGGGTGTAGATATACAACTCTATTATTTCTTTAACCTCGATTCTAGATGGAGTGGGTTGTTTACGCCATGTTCCTTCAAAATCAATTTTTATATTATCTACCGTCCACAGCGCGTCTTCTAAGTCTCTTTTTGCACTTTATTTTTTCGATTGAAATTTGTCATCTCCCCCATCTCTGCGACACGCCCTATCCACAACATTCTTCTTCAAAACAACATCATTTTAGACCTAAGATTTTGGAAAGTTTTAAAACTCCGAAGCAAACTGTTGTGTACTTCTGCCAACCACCACTGCTTCGTCTTTCTTGTGTTTATACACTGTCTGCAACACTGGCTTTTGTCTCATAACCCTTTGAAATATGAATTTTAGAATAGTGAAAGAGAAAGAGAAAGACAGGCAGAATCGATAGTAGAAGTTTAGGTGAGAGGAAAACGCGTAGGAAAAATAACGACACAAGGAACGTCATACTGCAGGTGAAAAAATACAAAATGACAGCTCCTTTTTTCTGTCCAATGAGCCCTAATATCCGAAAGGACTTTGCCTATTTAATGGATCCCTTGTTTCGGCCGCTTGTCCTTCTGTTATAAGTAGTACTAATATGAACAGAAGTGTGCAAAATTGGTGGAATGTTACTGACTGAGGAGACCCGAAGTACTTGGAGATAAACCTGTCAAAATGCCAAATGGCACATGGACAGGCCTGGGATTGAGCACGGGCCTCCGAAAAATTTAAAGGAATTCTGTGCAAAAAATTTTAGAATTTATGTCCTCACGGAGAAGCAATTCTGACTCTGTCTAAAGAACAGCTGTTTACTTTGTATAGGGATTCGCATAATAAACACTCTGAAGACGGAAGCAGCGCGTTTGTCCGAAATGTTGAAATTTAAGTGCAAGATTTTGAGGTTTCCAACCCAGAAGAATATCAATGATATGAAAGTAGGTCGAAGTGTTTTGGACGTAGTAAAGGCAAGTTGAACTTGTCGATTTTATAAGCTTGTTAACCCTCTACCTGATATGTTTAAATTTGTTGCTGTGGGTTGCACGTCCATGTACTTTGTATGCAAACTTAATCATTGCTTGTGGCACGAGGGCAAATCAGTTTTTGTGACTCCCGTCCACCTTACAGAGAGACCAACTTATTTGGAAACTGCTGTACTCTGGACCTTGAGTTAGCTAAATAATAAGCCACGTATATGATCAGCAGGGGGGCCTCGCTGCACTGATTCTTACAAGTCCTACTCCCTCTCCTCTACCAAGTATCCAGAAAGAGAGAGGCTGAGATCGTGGGTCAACCGGAGTTACACTATCCGTCTGTATGGAAGAATGGCAGCTGTCGAAGATGCAGTGTATGTAAAAGAGTAAAGTTTTAATCTTTACAAAACATGAAGACATATGCGGGAGTGGAGGCATATCTCCACGCATTCTTAATCTCATGCCGGCACTGAATACATTATCGTATGGGAAAGAACAGTCCATATCCGTTTCAGTAGTAGATCTGGTGAAGTCCAAAGTCCGTCTGACTAGGCAAGGAAGAGAAAATATCTTCCCCGAGCCTTGAGTCAAACCACGATTCCTTGGTCATCGAGCACGCAACACAGTCACCGTACCAACTGAGCTAGCCCGGCTGAAGGTAGCACGTACGTAAATACAATGCACTAGGTCAGTGCATCCTATATGAAACTTTGTGACATACGATGATTTATGTTCTCAATTAATCAATTACTTTTAATCGACGTATCATATATATATTAATAAGGTAAGGTTTGTTTGCCACATCATAATTAACAGAACTAGCTGACGGATCTCTTGAAGAGAGACATTTTTCGGAAGCTTGTAATTCGTCATGGATGACGATCTCTTTTGTTTTTATTAATTCCTTCACCAAAAAAAAAAATTGTTTTAACACAAAAAATACTAACGTTAAAAATTTAGTGCTGCCTCAAGCGGAGGCGAAGGGAAGCTAACATGTTTCATATAATTCCTTTTTCCTCCGCTTGAAGCAGAAGTCTAATTCAAATTTGTTTTTACATTTAAATGTTGCTTACGAACCGTTGATCTCCGAAAAAATTACCCACCGTCAAGCATTATTAAGTCCAATTATTAATGTCTATTGGCATCAAGATGATGAAAGTTTTGTTGATTACATATTTTAATGTTTCGACGTGCGCATTATCGGCACGAGGACGATTAGTGCTTACCAACCGATATAAATAATTCATGTACGATTTGAAGTTACCCCAGCCGAAACGCGTTTTAGGGGCAGTTTTGGGGCCCAACTACTCTCTTATCTAATAAGTACCAATGGCCATTTTTACGGCAGCAATGCAGCCTGAGCGTAAAACCAATCACTCAATCCAATCTAGTGCCGAGGTTAAGAATAAATGAATGTTTACGTCCAATGCCTCCCACGCCTTCATCACCCGTACAGAGACATTACCTCATAAGATAGACTCTAAAGTAACTACTAATGTCTTCTGTAATGTGACGACGTACAGTCACATTCCAGAAGACAGTATTCCTCCAAAACATATTAGACAAGCTTCTGAAACACCTAAGTCAGGAAGTGGTTATGTACATAATTCAACCAGACAGATAATGTACGTATAAAAGTAAGAGGGAAGTGTGTTCGCGTAACCATTTTTGCCGTAGAAAAGCAACGCGTGTTACATGTTGTGAGTGCATGTCTGTAGCCTTAGCATGCAAAGCACATGCACCGTATTATATTTGTCATCTGTGGTCTGTCTGGCTCTATCGTATTTTTCCAAATTAACTCACAAAACAACACGTTTTTCACACAATTTACCGAACATGAAGGGTGTTTCGATTTTCTCTACAATCTATGTCTAAACTTTTCTCATTCTAAGATGAATTCAGCGAGATATGATCATATTTGTGCGTAGGTCTTTTGTAAAGTGGCCGTTATTTTTGTCAGAGTTTAATAAATAGTGAATTTCGTGGAAAGATTTTCGAAAAATCCATGTATATCATATTTAATTAAAATCCTCTTTGGTCAGCCAAGTTTTCGATCCGGACGGAACGACGGGGGGAAGGTATGAGAGACAAACCAGACGAAAAGATTTGCCGCTCGTGGCAATTTTGCGAACGCACCTGAAAACTAAAGCCTACCCCAAGCACAATGACACAGAAGCCTTTAGGCAGCATGGTGCAAAATTCCCCTGACACTCATTGTTTACAACTGCTGCCTCTAGTTTGAAATGACTTTCGCATCATTCTATAATCACGTACAAACTGCTCTTTTTCAAGTTACGTCTATTTTATTTCATTACCCACCTGGAAGATCTGAGGGAAACACGAAGGTACTCTTGGTAGAATAGCATGCCACCGGTCCGAGATTATAAGCCAGGACCTCCCGACCACACAGCATTCTACAGCGACGTATAATTGCGAGTTTGTGGTGAATGAAATATGAACCTTTACAAATTCATAATCTTAAAATTAGGAACATATCACTGACAGCCATTTCATCACCTAAGTTGTGGTAATGGTCCGAAATCAGACAAGGCGCCGATATGGAAGTATGGAATATGGTGCAGAATTGTCGTGTCTCACCAACTGAACCTGTATTATGTGATATCCTTTTCAGGGTCGCAATATATAGTAGCCAAAACTAATAAGAGTTATAAAATGGAATTGGGAATGAAAGTCCGAATTACCTCGAAATCTCTATCTTAATCCATATCGCTACAATGTCGAGTTGCACTCGACAGCACTTTCTCCTGTACCAGTTCCAATATCGAACACAAATCGACAAATTATTTACGGTGTTTCATGTTGGTTTTCCCTTAGCTTCTGCTATATAAATGGCTGCTTTTGAAATTCGAAGATTAGAAAATTTCTGTAAAACTAATTCCGAACAGACTGTTGGAACTCACATTAATCATTTGGACTGCAAAGTGTTACTATTTGAACATCGCTTTCATATATCGGTAAGAAGAGGTGGAAAGAAATTTTGTAATATATTTCGAAGCTCTTTGTTAGACCCGCGGGTGGAAGAGTAACGGACAGAGAAGTTGATTTTTTAAAATTTATGATTACATACTAGAATATGTATTAATTTGACAGTTTGGAAAAGAGGTAAGCAAATAATTTATTGGATTCTTGACAATTGCAGATTGGACCGATAGGTTGTCCTGAAACGTCGGCAAGGAACTCCTCCCTGCTTAACACTCCAAATGATGGCAGTTCTCATGTACTTCGCGATAGAAGTTTGTAATCACGCAAAATTCCAAAACAATTGTTCATTGCACTTCCGTGACAAATTGTGTCACTTCAGACGTCAATGATAATTGTCGTGACTCCCAAACCGTATACATTATTTTCGATCCCGCAGTGAATATTTTGTTTAATATTTCATGGCTTATTTATTTCTTAAAGTTTGATGGCCAGAATGCACCTCAAACTCCACCACTGCTGTGTCTGAACACGTCAAAATCCCTTCATTTAAAACAATAATAAAAAAATGCGGTGTCTATAAATAAAGGCCAGTTCCTCTCAAAATATGTAAATACACAGTTTCCTTAACATTATTTCGTTAAGACAGACTTCTTCGTGTTTTAACTGTGGGATTGAAGCGTGTCCCTCGAATGTCAGCTGCGTCACTTGAAGCCAAATTTATGCCAATTCTGTTCCCATATTCATTAATCAGAGACTTCAAAAGGAGTAGCAAAATTCATTCCTTTCCTATACGTCTAACTCGTATTTTCCTGAAGTACTATGTTTAGATGCGCCCGGTAGCTCAGTCGGTATAGCGACTGACTACGGGTTGGACAGTTCGGGATCGAATGCCGGTGAGGACGAGAGATTCCGCTCGTCCAGACCGGCCCTGAGGCCCACCCAGCCTCCTGTAAAATAGGTACCGTGTCTTACCCGGGGTAAAGTGCGGCCGGGGCTTGCTGCTGACCACTCACCCCCTTCTAGTGCGGCGGTCATGGAAGAGTAGAGCTATACCTCTACCCACCCTCTGGGCCACACCGGGCCTGTAAGGGGATCACTTTACCTTTAACTTTACTATGTTTAGAGGAGCTCGCAGTGGTGCAGTTGGTTGAGGCACTGTGCTACAAGCCGGAAGGTCGCTGGCCTTATTGGAATTGTTCACTGATATCATCCATCCGGCCACACTATCGCCCTGGAGTCGACTCAACCTCTGGGGATAAAGGAGGCTGGTTTGTAGGGCTGACAACCTTGACAATTTCATGTGCCGACTGTCTATAAATTCTGGGAACCTCAGCCTTCTGGACCGCTGAAGCCTGTCAGGGCCTGTTATGGGACAGCTTTACCTTTTTTTCACTATAGCTACACTGGTGTGGTTAGTTTCTCTCGGAAACCAAAACTCCAGTCATTCCTCAGCTTAAATTACTGTAACAGTGCGTAGACGGGAATTAGCAAACGCACCAGAGCAGCTACCCAGATTTCTTCAGTATTACAAATGGAATGCTGGAAAGAATGAAATCTTCTTTGGAGTCGTAGTATAAATGCAGAAGGTAGCTTTGTAGAAGCCGACATTATTTGAATATATTTTACTTAGTCAATTCGAGAACTTTTTTAACATACCCTGTAAGTGTTCAAATGATACCCTAAGTAGTCATCGAAAGATATGGAAAAAAACTGAGCCTTTTAAGGCACAGTGGTTTGTATAAGTACCACAACAACACAGTGAGTAGGAAAGCTTATTTCGGAACGTCTGTAGATCTGAAATTGTTGTGTATATTGAGCCATGCGAAACAGGCAGATGGGGCATTTGTCACAGTCAGTGGCCGCTCAGAAAAGCGGGTCTTTGTTTGCTATAACGGGCAAATTCTAAGGCTTTCCTGTAACCAGTATAAGGTCCAGATATATTTGAGCATATATACATACGTTTAGAATGCCGCCAGGACGCAACTTGCAGATATTAAGACTCATATATGGCAACATTAAAGGGAAGGATTGAAGTGACCCTGTAATCTTTGTAATTAGAACACGAACGAAATGTTCTATAATAATTTTTATTCGTGTTTAAATAATCTTTAAATACGTTTCTACTCAGTACTTGGTACACACACACACACACACACACGATAGCACTAAAAATATCTCTACTTATTAATTGACAACTAATCAAGATCATTTGGCTACCATCCACAGTCTACAAATAAAGGTAAAGTTACAGGCCTGGTGTGGCCCTGAGGGTGGTTAGAAGTATAGCTTTACTCTTCCATGGCCGCAGCACTAGAAGTGGAGCAATGGTCAGCAGCATGCCTCGGCCACACTTTACCGCCGGGAAAGACACGGTACCCATTCTACAGGAGGCTGGGTGGGCCGCAGGGCAGGTCCGAACGGGCGAAAAATCTCATCCCCACTGGGATTCGACCCCGGACCGTCCAGCCCGTAGCTCAGTCGCTATAGCGAAGGAGCTACCCGGCCCACACAGTCTAAAAGTGCCTGAAGGAATATTGTTTTTAAGTGTTGTAAAGCTTGTGATTTAAATATCTTATATCTAAACTTTAATTTTAAGAATTTTGCCGGTGCGTAACTCTGAATTAATTCACCTACTGTATAGTACAACGGAAAATATGAGAGCGTTATGGTACCCACCGATTTTGGCACGTGTGGTGTGCTGAAACATGTTGTAGAATGGACAATGTATGGAGAATACATTTAGTTCATGTGAAGTTGCTTCTGCAAACTGGCTAATTCGCACGAAATCTTTTGCTTCATTTCTTGATGCACCGAGAGCATCGCAAAATGAGCCATGAACAGATCTTAATTTTTCGTTTCCTCCTCTAATTTTCACGAAGTAACCGATTCTCCTGTTCCTATAGGCAATAAATCTAGAACTGAAGATCCCTTTATCAGTTTTACAACCACCCCTCAAAGCCAAAATGATAGATGACATGAGTTCGTCTTATCACGTTATATTAAATAGTGTAAGTATGTGGTGAAATGGAGTTTTCAACAGTATTAAACAAATGTGTGGGCACGATAGCTCAGTTGGTATAGCGAATCGTTACGGGTTGGATGATCCGGGGATCGAATCCCGGAAGGGCCGAGAAATTTCTTACCCGTCCAGACGGGCCCTGAGGCCCATCCAGCTTCCTAAAAATGGGTACCGGTTACTTCCGGGGGTAAAGCGGCCCGGACGTGGCGTTGACCACCCACCCTATCTAGCGCCGGGGTTACAGGAAGATTATAGCTATACGTCTAATTCCCCTCTGGGCCTTCGTGATGTCTTATAGGGTAAATTGTAGCTTTATTTTATTAAGAAAAATTACTTTTACCTTTACGAGCATCTTACAAAAGCTAATATTTTATTTTGTGACTTATTTCACTTCACTACACACAGGTTGAATTATCTCACACTTTAGTAAAGTAACAGCAGGGTTAGGTCAATCGCTATGTTAAAGTACTGGGTTGCCAAAGTAGAGATTTTTCATTCCCGCAGAATGTTCGGACCGGCTCAAGGGCCAACGCAGCTTTCCAGTTTGTGAATGAAAGAGGCAATTCTTAGGAGGTAAGGCTGCCGGAGAATGAAGCTTATCACTTATGTCCATCTAACGCTGATATTAATAAGTTTTCATGGTGCAGTGGTAAGTAAATACTGGGTCAAATGTATGTATATTTCTACATGATTAGTCCACAACACATTCCGTTCTTCGACTGAAACATATGCCACTCATACCAGGGCAAAGAGCAGACAAGTTCGACATGCCTAATTCAGTGACTTATACGTAAATCCTAGAACTAGAATCACTTATAACTTTCGGAAGTCACTTCAAGATATGATGGAAGTAGATAACCATGCTGTATAGGAACATATGACGTCACAGTCACGTGATGTAAACAAACATGGCGGAGGGGTCAGTGACATCGTGACGTCACATGTAGAAAAAGATGGCGGACGAACTTTCCTGCGGCGGTCACGTGATCTAAACAAACATGACGGATGACCTAATTTCGGCAGACAGTATGGCGCCTAACTTAACTTTAGCCTCTGATATGTAAACAAATGACGTATTATGTAAAGAAATAGGGTGGACGACCTTGCTCCGGCGGTCACGTGATATAAACAAATATGGCAGATGCCCTAAATTCGACAGACAGTGTGGCGCCTAAACTAACTCCAACCTCTTATATGTAAACAAATAACGTATTGTGTAAACAAAGAAGGCGGATGACCTAATTTCGGCAGACAGTGTGGCACGTAACCTAACTCTAACCTCTAATATATAAACAAAAGACGTAGTGTACAAACAAAGATGGCGGATGACCTATTAATCCCAGACAGTGTGGAGCCTAACCTAACTTTAACCACTGAAATGTAAACAAATGACATAGTAAGTAAACAAATATGGCGTGTGGCCAACTTATGCTAGACAGTATGACGCCGGATATTATTTTGAATGAGCGCTAACTTAACTTTAATTTCCGCCATTTTAATGAGCGCCATTTTTAAATTTGATATAACTAACAATAAATTTGAAATGCCGCTTCCCAATATGGCCACCAGCGCCGTACTTTTAAAATTCGTGCTAACTAACTTTGTTTGAATTGGCGTTTTCCGCCATTTTGAATGAGCGCCACTTATAAAATTAAAACTAACTTTAATGTGCACCATTTAACTACATGGTTAACAGCGCGATTTTTTAAATTTGTGCTAAATAACTTTCAGTTTGAATTGGCGCCTACCGCCATTTTGATTGAGCGATACTTTTAAAATTATACCTAGCCTTAAGGTTCAATTGGCGCTTTCCAATATGGCTACCAGCTCGCAAACTTTAAATTAAGCTTTATATTACTTTGTGTTTCTCAAAAGAGTTGGCTGAAGCGATAAGATACCGGACTCATAATTGAAATATTCTAGGTTCGAATCCTGCTGCTTTAACCATCTCTTTCTTAAGGGATCCTGTCCCAGGTAATTCGAAAATAAATACACACACAATTTTTGAATTTACAAACATATACAAAGCAAGATTACGTTACGTTACGTTAGGTTAAGCTAGAGACACAAGAATAAGTTAGCGTACGTTAGGTTAGAGGAGACGCGTCTCCACTAACCTAACTAAGCTAACCTAATCTCGTGTCTATAACCTAACAGAAGCTAATCTTATTTGCATTACTTAACCTAATTTTATGCCTCGAACCTAACCTAATTTTATGTCCATAACGTAACCTAACCTAATTCCTTGACTATCGATCATAAAATAACCTAAGCTAACCTTATGTCCAAAACCTAACGTAAGCCTCCGAAACTTTCGTTCAAAACCTAGCCTAACCTAACCTTATGTCTATAACCTAACCTAGACTAAACTAGCGTCCATAACCTAACCAAACCTATTCAAAGCTTACCTTATGTCCGTAACAAAACTTAACACAACCTAAGTCCCCCGAAACGTCCGTTCACGACTTAAACTAAAGTTCAGAAACATACGTAATGTCCATAACCTAACTTAATGTCCATAACATAACCTAATGTACATAACCTAACCTAATGTCCATAAACTAAATTATATCGGTGCCCTATAGTAGTGGCTAAAATTCGAAACTAAAATCTTTCGAATATTTAGTCTCAAAATATCGCAACAGAACTTTAAGTTGAGTTTCAAACAATTTAAATAAACGCTATTTTGTATACTATGAATTACATGTACTGAATTTCTGTACAGGTTGTAAAGGTTCAGAAGTACAGCTACACTTATCTTGACCACTGAATTAGAAGGGTAATGGTCTACAATGTTTCGACCGCTCTTTACACTTTACATATTTTGTAGGGGTTGGGTGAGTCCTAGTATTTTTCTAGATATATGCAAAGATTCGATCCCTGAACCATCGATACTCTAGTAAGTTGATATCACTGCTCGTTTTATCATTCTTCTCAATGAAACATGTTATAAAGTGTTCGTGTACGATACCTTCTTTTAAAACGCGAGAATCTTTGCGAAGCTTCCCCTAAAATGAGCCAGAACGCCACTGGTTACTTTACGCTGACATGTATTGATACCTCATGAATAATGTACAGCTGTTTCAAATATATTATGTAAGTTCTTAAATGTGTTTCTGCTGTAACAATCGCTAATTCTGCTACCTATTTAGATAAAAGTGCCTCGTCTTGTTCTCGTGTGTAGTCTGTCAGATTAACCTAAGCGTATATGAGTAGCCATCTCGCTACCTAGGTTTTCTTACAAACTTGGGCTTGGTAGATGACATTCTACATTACATTTAACCTCAACATTAACTTCGTTCTGCATGGACAGCTTTTTTTCTTCATAATCTCTATTCTACATGTACAGCCCATACTCCAACATTACTCTTTGCATTACAACCTTACTGAATGGACTGCATACATTATATTTACCTCCGCCTTAACACAATTCTACACTTATTGCCTACCTTTCTTTCCGCATGCATGAACGCGTCAAGTTAGCTGAGAAATATTTTAAAGCCTTCATCTGTGATAGTGTCCCTTAAGCCTCGAGAATCGTAGTGAAGTCTCCGTTCAACAAACCAGTACGTCGCTGCTTATATGTGAGATGGTATGTATTGATACCTCATAAATAATATAGGGCTGTTTCACATAAAGTATGAAGTCCTTAAATGTGTTTCTGCTGCAATAATCACAAATTCTCCAACCTATCTAGACACAAAATGTCTCGTCTTGTTCACATGTGTAGCCTGTCAGGCTAACCTCAGCGTATATGGCTAACTATCTCACTACCTAAATTTTCTTACAAACTTCGTAGATGAAACACTACGTTATATTTACCCTCAACATTAATTTCGTTCTGCATGGTAGGATTATTTTCCGCATAATCAGTATTCTACATGCCCAGCCCATACCCCATCGTTACTTTCTTCATTCCAAACTTACTGATTGGATTGTCTTTATTGTATTTACCAGCTACTTAACACCATTCCACACTGTTAGCCTACTCATCGTTCTGCATGCACGACCGCGTTGGGTCGGTTAATTAACATATGCAGCCTTCTTTCCACATAATCTCTAATCTTCATGAACAACTCACACTTCATTACGCTTAGCATTACAGCCTTACTGAACGGACTACCTACATTACATTTCCGTTACCCTAACAAAATTCTATACGGTTAGCCTATTCTGTTCTGCACCCACAACCATTTGAATCTGTTAATTACCCTACGCAGCATACTTTCCACATGATCTCTATTCTACATGCATAACCAACAGTTCATTAACCTTTGCATTACAGTCTTATTGATCTGACTGCCTACATTACACTAACCGTCAGCACTAACAACATTCTATACGGTTAGCCTACACTTTTCTGCATGCACAATCGCGTTGAGTCATTTAATTACCCTACACGACATACTTTCACATAATACCTATTCTACATGCATAGCCCATACTTCATTACACTTTGCATTACAGTTTTACTGAACGAACTGCCTACATTACATTTACCATCCGACTTAGCTCCGTGCTACATGACCATTGTAATAGCTAAAGTATCGAAACGCCTTTAAAAGAAATTGTGATAGCGCCATTGGTTAATACTAGTAGGTCAGAATTCAATTCCGGATGTGCAATTGGAATTTTTCATTATATAAAATTCTTCTGATCACGTTATGGCCCCTAGTTTCGGTGGGAAATAAGTACGAGGAATACTTCCTAGGAGGTAAAGGCAACCGTTGCGAAGGGCAACAAACTTACCGCCATCCTGTGGTGGTGTCTGGAAATCTAAGAGCCCTGGTATTTAGTGTGTTTGCGATAATTTCGCCCTAATTGAATTGGCCTGAGATGTGAAGGGAAGGAGTCGGATATGTGGGCCATTAGTGCTAATGGATTTGGTGGTAGGCATGTACAGGTTTCTAACTGGGCTTGTGATTTTATCGGTGTAAAGGTATGTTAATGGGTTTAGCTCGGAGCGTGAACAGATTTAGTCAATAAGCTACTCGAATACGGAAATTAAGACCACGACTGCATCATTTGGTAACTAGCTGCCGAAACACGTGCGTGGAGTGTAACTCGGGTGGCAAATTAGTATATGTACCGCTAACGCCTGGCATAAACTTAAGACACTTAAACTTGGAAAGTGAGGTTGATAGTCGGAAAACATAGGAAACCTGGCGTGTAACTTTCATTGAAGCAAATCACCTGGCAGCTGCATGATTTTACTTCATAAAACTGAGTGATATTGTTCGTTACGTATTTGTGGAGTGGAAATAAGCTACAGGACGGAAGGAGAAGATGTCTTGAAGGAACATCAACGCTGGAGTCCGTCTTGTGGGTTCGCCAAGGAGCTTTGGTTTGGAAACATACCTATTCTTTCCAACGGCCAGCCAGAAAAATAATCTCAACAGCCTACACGAAGCCGCGAATTGTCCGGGCCTCATTTCAATTTAGACCCAATTCCCTACCAAAACGTAGTAATTACTATTATTTGTACTTCTTGTCTTGTTAAGTTTGTGTCTTTTATTATTCCGCACTAATTTTCAACGTTTCTTAGAGCTACAAGTCCCAGAACTTTTAAACACGTGATAAAACAAAACAATTGTAGCCAATGAGACGGCCTACTCTACCGTGAATTCGGAAGACTCAATATTCGAATGCAGTTTTTTCCACCCGGCCTGCTTTGTCCAATCAAAACGCTGACGATCTAAGTGAAGGTGGATTCTTTTATACTCGTAAGGTACTTTATATACGTAAAACTGTTTATTACAAAAGAAATATTTTCTCGAAGAGCCTAATAATTTAAAATTGTTTTTGTTACAGGAATAGAAGACCACAATATATTTCCATTGGGGTGTTGCTCTAAAGGATTTGAAAATTACTGATTCGGTTTTGCGGGAGCATGCAAGATGGAGTCCGAAATGTGTTTACATACTACACATAAAATGCCCTACGTTCATATTATTCATTGCTCCTCGAACAAAGTAATTTACAGGAAGTGTGGTTTCGTACGGCCATTTCTATTTCGTATAGAGTTATAACAGTTAAGTGTAACAGTTTGCATGTTCTAATCTGTTTACCCTGAGGCAAACACCAACACCAAATTTCTGTACTGGTAATCTAGTCCGCTTTCACAGTTCACCAGCAGGCCTCGTTTTTGTGAGTCGTAAAATTCACACAAAATGAATTTTCTAAATTTTCGCGAAATTTCGTTCCTGCCAAACTGTAGCATCGGACTCTTATGTGAAAACTTGAATAATATTGTAGCACAGGGTGTTTGGCACGATAAATTTCAAGTTAAGAACACAAAGTCGTTATGGCTAGTGAATGATATTGATACGACCATGAACAATGATAATGTATTGTGTGGTTCATTTGGTCTGCACCCGAGTTATGCTACCGGTATTCTAAACTTTGTGAAGGAAATTCATTTCTATCTGTTGTGCAGTGAAAAGTTAAATTACGCAGGTTGTGATGAAAATGTATTACCATTAAAGAGTACAGTGTTACTTATAAAACGCACACAGGAAATTATTTCGAGTTGTCATCGTGTAAGAAACAATTGCATTTTCATTTGAAGCAAGACAGTATGCAATATTACCAACCGAACTACTATTTGCGCAAAGTGCGCTAAAAAGTTTGCGTTTATCTTAGAGAGCCTACGATATTTTGTACATCAAAAAGCGTGTGACATATATCATTAATTAATTACTGACCTCAAGGCATGATTGTATGTTGGAATTATTGGACATTGATTTACATCTGCCTAAGCGACTGGCAAACTGTTAGTTGATTAAACAAAGTTGCTCAGAGCACTATTTATGCAAGAATTATAGCGGTGCGACCCTCTATTGTACTAAACAAACTCATCGTTTGCTTAAAGAGCCACAGTGCCCTTTTAAATGAAGTGTGAAAGACGGACTTTCAAGCTTAAAATCTCTATGTGTTAATAAAATAATTGAATTTACACTCTACCCGATCCCTCTAAGATAAAGTGGTTATTTCAAGTATACAAACAGATTAATTTAAAAATTTGCTGCTTTCTAATCACACCGTAAACAACGTTCTGTCGGCTACCAATCCACAATCTGCTGATTAATTAATGTATATATACAAAGAAAAAATAAAATGGATGAATTGTATTGTGCATATTCATAAATTGAGAAATTGTGTGTGTATTTATTTTCCTTACACCTGAAATAAGATCGTTTAAAAAAGAGATGGTTAAACAGCAGGATTCGAACCTAGAATATTTCAGTTATGAGTCCGGAATCTTAGCGCTTCAGCCAACTCCTTTGAGAAACACAAAGTCATTAAAGTTTAATTGAAAGTTAGCGAGCTCGTAGCCATATTTGAAAGCGCGAATTCAAACTTAATTTTAGGTTTAATTTTAAAAGTAGCGCTCAATCAAAATGGTGGTAAGCGCCAATTCAAATTTAAAGTTAGGTAGCAGAAATTTAAAAAAAATCGCGCTGGTAGCCATATTGTAAAATGCTGTACTTGAAAGTTAGGTTTAATGTTAAAAGCCGCTCTCTTCCAAAATGGCGGAAAATGCCCATTCAAACTTAAAGTAGTTATCACAAATTTTAAAAGTACCGCGCTGGTAGCCTTATTGGGGAGCGGCAATTGAAATTTATTGTTAGTTAGAACAAATTTAAAAATGGCGCTTATTCAAAATGGCGGAAATTAAAGTTAAATTAGCGCTCATTCAAAATAATAGGTGGCGCCATATTGTCTAGCATAAGTAGGCCACCCGCCATATTTGTTTACATACTACGTAATTTGTTTACATATCAGTGATTAATGTTAGATTAAGCGGCTCACTGTCTGGAATAAGTAGGTCATACGCCATTTTTGTTTACATAATACGTCATTTGTTTACATATCAGAGGTTAGATTTAGGTTAGGCGCCACACTCTCTGCCGAAATTAGGTCATCCGCCATCTTTGTTTACATACTACGTCATTTGTTTACATATCACAGGTTAAACTTACGTTAGGCACCACACTGTCTGTTATAAGTAGGTCATCCGCCATCTTTATTTACATACTACGTCATTTGTTTTACATATCAGAGGTTACAATTAGGTTAGGCGCCATACTGCCTGCCGAAATTAGATCATCGGCCATGTTTGTTTACATCACGTGACCGTCGAAGGCAAGGTCGTCCGCAATTTTTGTCTAAAGACTATGTCGTTTGGTTACATACCAGTGGCTAAAGTTAAGTTAGGCGCCATACTCTCTGCCGAAATTAGGTCATCCGCCATGTTTGTTTTCATCATTTGACCACCGGAGGCAAGGTCGTCCGCCATCTTTGTTTACATGTGACGTCACGAGGTCATTGACCCAGCTGCCATGTTTGTTTTCATGACGTGACTGTAACGTCATAGAGTCCTATACCGCATGGAAATCTTCGGATGGATTAACCTCCTCCCATTTGGGAGTCCAAGTAAGCGTCCATTCACACCAGACAAGGCTAGTCAATTACAATTTCGAGCAAAACAAGAAAAGTTTTTTTGTTAGGAATGTGTCAGCACTGTAGGTTCCCACCTTTTTCAATTCTGAGAAGACTTGTTTCATTAAATTTAAAATTTGTTAATTTGGAATTATTAATCATATGTTACGGACGGTCATTGTGCATTTGGTGTAAATATCCAGATAACATATACTGTTAGGTCTGAACACAAAATCATAGGTGGTTAGAAATTATATATCATCGCGTTTGCTCTAATATTAGACACTGCGTTTATACCGCAAAGTAAAGTTAATGAACAACAAACATGATATGATTCTATGATTTAAATTACTGGTTATAGGAAAGGTAAAGCAATTCTTTTACAGAGCCTTAGGTCTCCAGGAGTTCTGCAGTTTTCATGATATTTGGTACCTGCTAGGTGGTGAGTTAAGTTTTTTACTCCCCAGGAAATATCCCTGGTTCTCATTTCTGTTATAGGCTGGTTCAACTCCTGGGCCATAGTGCGGCCGGAAATATTATGTCAATAACACATCTCAGTGACATCATTAGGAATCAAAGCCAACACATTCCTGCTTTCAGGACAGTGGCTCAAACAACTGTGCCACCGCGTGCCCCAAATTACTGAGTATAGATTTATTAAATTTGATTAGGCATGGGATTCACAACACTAATACTCAAGTTAGTTCTATGTATATAATCAAAGGTTATGCAATGAGCGAGGTACATAGCATGCAATGAGGGAGAGAGAAGTGTTTGTGGGATTTGGCTAGAAATACTGAAGGAAGAAGAACACTTGGAAGAAATAGGCGTAGATACACAATGGGGAACTAAATATCAGACAAGCCAAATGGAATACAGCGCAAAATATCTTTACAGATATATCCCTTTTTCAGTGGTAAAATAGTCAACACATTTCGGCTTGAACAAGTCATCATGAAGCCTATAACTAGAACCTTCAAATGAAAACACTCTGGTTTTAGATTTACACAATTTTCTAAAAATAACAAATAAAAATACTTTTTTGTGAGGCTCGTCAAAATTTTCCTAGCAGTAATGAAAGCGCAATGAGCCGAAATGGAGGAAGAATGCTGCAGGGCGATTACACAAACGAAGGGGCAACCACGTTGCGGCCTATCAGGTTCCAGTGTGAAGGAGTTCGGATTTCTACATGACTTCCATTTAAATGTGAAACAACTTGAAAATATATGTACCCACTTCCTAGTAGCACCGGATCTTTCGGACCGTAACTACTGCGTAAGTCAGGACGGTCTTTATAAGCCCCAAGTTTGTGCGAAATGTGGTCAGATTGTTAAGCCTTTAGTGGTTGTTGAAGACAATGGAGGAGGTGATGTTTGTGGTGGTAGTAGTATCAGGTGTAGTAGTAGCAGTAGCAGTAGCAGTAGTTATAGTAGCAGTAGTAGTAGTAGTAGCAGTAGCATTAGCAGTAGTTATAGTAGTGGTAGTAGCAGTCGTAGTAGTAACAGTAGCAGTAGTAGTATTAGCAGCAGTAGTTGTAGTAGTAGTAGTAGTTGTGCTGTTGTTGTTGTTGGTGGTGGTGGTGGTAGTGGTGGCGGTGGTGGTGGTGGTGGTGGTGTGGTGGGGTTGGGGGGGGGGGGGGGGGGGGGGGTGGGGGGGGGGGTGGGGGGGGTGGGGGGGGGGGG
>Ga0131853_10007653_pt1 | contig 19589 bp, 13 predicted proteins | sample TergutLab28metaG_FD_92764 | JGI IMG/M metagenome (GOLD analysis project Ga0131853, IMG submission 92764) | Labiotermes labralis P1 segment gut microbial communities from Petit-Saut dam, French Guiana - Lab288 P1 (version 2) (version 2) | ecosystem: Host-associated > Arthropoda: Insects >... | reverse complement strand
GTCTAGAAAACAGAGATTAACGGCTGTGGGGACCCGTTGCGCTGACCACGTGACACCCCTCTATCCGCAAAAGTTGGCGCTAACTTCGCCGACCGGCGGCGGCCGCTCTGTCGGTATAGTTCGGGTGCGGACTAAGGCGACGGAGTTTAGTTTAGTGTCAAAGTCACGACATTGGTTAGGGAAAAGTAAAAGCCTTTTTGGATTTTCCCCAATTTTATTTATTTATACAAATATTACCAAGTGAAAAATTATTATTATTATTATTATTATAACGCAAGATTAATCATAATAACATTTATTACAACAATTATATTCACTTCCTTATATTAGAATAATATCACTCATGATGAAAACGTTCGTTATGAATGTTATGTTTATGGTTCCGTGAATCGCTGGTCTGTATTAATAACTGTCCAACGAGATGCAACACAAAGCAGTCTATTTATTATTCTGCAACTTCACTGTACATGTTTCGGGTGTCAACCACACCCATCATCAGGAGCACACAAAACTGTAACTACAGCCTCCGGTACTGGTCTTATTTTTTGTGCAGCTACCTCCCTCCAACGTGGCAAAGCTAGCAGAAACATGCAGAATAATAAATAGACTGCTTTGTGTTGCATCTCGTTGGACAATTATTAATATAGTTCGTTATGAATTAAAATTCATCATGTCTTCACAACAAAAGTTCCGCAAGCCAACGTTGTGTTGTTGCTTGTGGTTATGGCATAGTGCCTCTCCGGGGTTAAGGGCACTGTAGCTTTTTCTGTCTGTGGTTTGTAATTACCGTTTAGATAAGTTTCAAACTTAAATGATTTAAAGCTTCGCCTTTACACACTGTCACATTATGGAGGACTGACTGTGCACTGAACGATACGGTAGTTACCGGGAAGAGTTATCACCCGACGAAACGAGTATTGCGGTCAGATCACGTCCGATAATTTTATCGACAATTGAAGCTCGGCCCCAGAAACAGACACTAATTAACCTCCGACCACAAAAACAAGTATAAGCTATCTAATTAACTGCTGTTTTGCTACAAACAACAACATTGTCGACTGTTTCACAAATATATATATATATATATATATATTGAAAACTACTAAAGTACAAAAAGTTAAAATATTGGAAAACCTGCAGGGTAAAAACGGATTAGGATAATCATGCCAAATTCCGTGCCGTATCTCATCTGTGCCTTTGTCAATTTACCGCCAAATAATGTATCTGTTCCACCGTTTTATTATCTGCCATACATGGCTCTATTATTGAATTATGTTTATTGCTCTATATCTGATTGGATTTCTGTAATGAATTCAGCGGATCGTAAATATGTCCGAAAAAGTTACGGTCAAACGGTCTATAAGTGTAATGTGTGCCTGTGACGTCATGATGACCTACAATCATGACGTGATGGGAAAGTGGTAACTCTGCACGTCGGACTGTCCGGAAAGTTCCCGTAACTTTCCATTACAGTGCACAACACAGGGAATTTCGGCACTGGGAAGGAAACCAGAGCGTTGGATTGTGTAAATAAACAGGTCAAGCAGCCCAAACTGTAGCCGGAATAACTCAGACAGTGCGGTGACTAGGCTACGCGCTGGAAGACTGAGGAATCTTGGTTCAATTCCAGCAGGGACAAAAAATTTCCCTTTTCTTCCCATCGTCCAGACTGCATCTGTCTTCCACCGAGCTTCTTACTTTATGGTGTCCGGGATTGGGTGGCCGGAGCGTGAAATCGACGATAAGAATGACTCCAGCTATGCGTGTATTCACCCAGTACGTGTGCTGCAGCAGTTTAGTGTACCTTACAAAGCAGTCGTCTTGGAAGACGAGAAGAAGGAACAGGAGGTGCTCTGAAATCGGCCAAGGCATAAAACGATTGCACCAGAAATCAATCAGAACGCTTATTATTATAGATATTAACACGGTAACCTTTCGTTCTCGACTTCATAATGTGCTAAACTATAGAACTAATATGTTAAAGATATACATTTTTTTAGACATCTTATGATTCAGTATTGCAGGAAATTCCCTTGATTTTAATTAATTACTTCTCAAAAATTTACTTTAATAAAAAAAGTAACGTTAAAAAATGAAAGTGCTGCCTCAAGCGGAGGCCAAGAAAAACTGACGTATTTCGTGTAGTTCTCTGGTTCTCCGCTTGAGGCAGAGGTGTCAATTTCAACTTTTTTTTTTCTCATTTACACTTTGACACGTTGTTGTCCGAAAAAAAATCCCAGCCTCAAATTTTGGTATGTGAAATTTTTAACGTATATTAAAATTAAGACGTATTTTTATTAAAATATTTTGTTGTTTCTACTTAATAAATTATTTTTCCAGGTACAACTAGAATATGTTATTTTTTATGTTTTGCTGGCCGTGCATCTCAGTATAATCTTAGCAATTGACCGACTTAATAAACAAATTCTTGTTTTATAATAAGTTTATTATATTCCTCTACATGTTTCGGGCACTATGTGCTCATCATCAGGAGGTCAAAATTGTATTATACAGCATCTGTTACCGTCACACTCTGTAGGTGGCCGTCCGGTGCGCAGCCACCTACAGAGTGGCCTCCTGATGATGAGTACATCAGTGCTCGAAACATGTAGATAAATATAATAAACTTATTATAAAACATGACTTTGTGCATTAAGTTGGTTAATTGCTAAGATTAGAATATATTAGCTTAACGACCACTATAAAGTCATATATTTTATAAAAATTGTTCTCGTACTGTCATTTATTGTAATGTATTTGGAATAAACAAAGAAGGAAGCTATTATGACTTATTTTGTGGCACTGATCATCATTTGGGTTGAATGATTTATGAAAATTGTTAGATACATCATTAAAAACCTCATTATTCGGGCCCAGACCCACACTTTAACGTGGCTACTGAATACAGAATGACAATACAGCAAGTCATGCTGGACATCCGGTGTTAAGAACATGTTTTTTTTTTGAACAAGGAAGTTAAGATGGAAGTATTTTCAAATAAACTTTATGTCGAATATTTCCTCAAATGAAGGAAATGCGTTGTGTCTCTTCTGTACCCATCAGAAGTGACTGACTTCAGAAACGTTAATAATACAGTCTCTTATGTTTACTTTATTACTTTCAGCAGTTCTTGGCAGAAACTTTCTTTCGATTCTGCGAATGTTTAATGAGAAGAATATGACATTTCTCTCTTACCGGACAAGAGACAGCTCTGAATGTGATACAAAACTCTATAAACAGTCGCTTTACTTTCTCTTTCATCGTATATTTGGCCCCGTGATCTTTGAGGACATCCATTATTTTAATTAACTTGTCATTGTTTGGGCAATATGGGCGTTTCTGTGTGTAAGGTTTGCACGCAAGCACGCACGCACGCACGCACACATATCACATGTTAAAAATGCCTGATTTTAGGCTCCCGCTGCGATGTAATATTGTGGTATCTCTTTTCGTAGATTAATAGTTATATACCGATGTTTCGGGATATCTTATCGGTCCCAACATCAAGGCTCAAACTTGACCTTTGATGGAAGAATTAAGTAAACAAACAAAGGAAAAAGTGTGGAATAAATAATAAGATTTGGATCTCAATTTTTCAGTAGCACCTTTGACTTATTCTGCTGGAGGCCTGATGATGACCTGTTAACAGGTCGAAACATGTAGCCTGTATGGTCCAATAAATATTTGTTGTGGTGACGTATATTTTGTGAATTTCTTATACACTTCGTTAGAGCACTTCGTGATGCCTCCCCTTAAAAGCAATCCACATAAGGTGACAGCTTAAATAATATTACATTTATTAAACCTAAAATGTTATGGAAGATAACTCCTTCGTGAACAAATTGATAGTAAACATTTCGTTTGTTTTATCGATAACAGCAGAGGAGAAAAGTAAATACATAAGTACACAAACACGTAGTTACAGCACCATTACGTGGCAAATAAAACGAAGCAGGAATAATATGACGTAACTGTAATCGCAGAAGTACGCAGTGGTGCAGTCGGTTGAACCATTGCGCTACTAGCCGGAAGGTTTCGGGTTCGATTCTCCGTGATCTTATTGGAATTTTTCTTTAACATGTTCGTTCTAGCCGCACTATGGCTCTTGGTTTAACTCAGCTTCTAAAATGTATGAGTACCAGGAATATTTCCTAGTGGGTAAAGGCGGCCAGTGCGTAAAGCTGACAGCTTTGCCATCCTCATGTGCCGACTATCTTGAAATCTGGGCGTCTTAACCTCATAGGACACTCAGGGACTGTCCAGGGCTGTACAGGGATTGCTGTAGCTTTTCCTCTTAACTGTAAGCGCTAATAATAATAATAATAATACCTGACACAACTGTCCCTAAAATTGAACCGGTCGTCATATTCCGTGATAATGAAAAAGGAACGTGGAATAGACGTACGATCAAGAAAGGAGGAGAAAATTTGTAACATGTAGAGACAGAAATACAGCGTGTGTGGGGGGGGGGGACAGAAATGACTCCAGTAAATAGGGGCAGGAACTGCAGAAAACAGCCAAACTGGGCAATACACAAATACTACGGAAAGTGCTAATGTAATAGCACAGAACATTCAACATGGGAAATAATATTACATGTATCTAGGAAGTGTGTCATCCCCGTTGTATGTGTGAAAATTGGAAAGGGTATGTAGTCAAACACAACTATGTCAATTAAGGTGTACTTAATGGCTATACTAGACAACTACATGTTTCGGCCTTTACTGGTCATCTTCAGGTTGTCTTCAAGAGAACTTAAGGTCCTACTATATACACTGTGCGCGCACGTGGTGCAGAGATCTGTACATACGGACCTTATTGCGTAATGTAATTTCCATGTGTGGTGGTATGCTGTGACTAGAGGCACGATAGGGTCTGGTGGCTAGTGTCAAGTTTGGAGGTTCGTGTTACGCATTACGCAATAAGGCCCGTATGTAGAGATCTCTGCACCACGTGCGCGCACAATGTATATAGTAGGACCTTAAGTTTTCTTGAAGACAACCTGAAGATGGCCAGTAAAGGCCGAAACATGTAGTTGTAGCCATTAAATTCACCTTAACTGACATAGTTGTGTTTGACTACATACCCTTTCCAACATTACATGTAGCACAAATTGTAAATACGGAATAGCTGCAACATTATGTAGCGTATAAACATGTTTGTTTCAGGTATGTAATTATAATTACTCTGAATGTATGTGATAATAGTAAATAATTATAAAGTAATAATAACAATAACGATCTACGTGCATGGAATTCTCAGGTTAGTTCAAAAGCTACACCGAGCTGCGGTCTGTGTATGTATTGGGCTGTCTTTAGCAATCTTACGGTGCACTGGCTGCGTGCCACATGTTGACAAACACAAGACAAAAATGTTTAGGGAATTTTCCCTTGAATTAGCTGAAGTTTACTGTATTCCTCAGCTTCATTATTATTTCATCCCACTTCATGGCTTGCATCTAGCTTCTTCACTCCACCTCAGGATGGCAGTTATTTGATTAATAATCAGGTTGTCAACCAGGAGACCGCGGGCCCTCGGCGAGACAACACATGCATTGTTCTTGTTCATTAAGAATAAACTAACAAAGAGAAAAGACTGGATCTTTATCAAAGATATATGTGCAACTTTCCCCAAAAGTAATCTATCTCAAACAACCTGACGGATTCATTTGAATAAAATTTTATGAGACATTTACGCTGATGGCTGACAGGTAATTTTTCTTTTGGTTGCTATTTGATGTCCATCTAACAAGAGTCATCCAAGAAGACTCACCGAACCTTTGTAAACTAAATTTAATGCAATACTTAGTTAGGCACTCAGGTGTGACCTAGCAGAAAGTGACAGTGTGGTATTAGCACAATTATGTTAATGTTGTATTGGGAACTGGGCAAGAAGGAACTGACCAATACGTCTGTTTATGCCATAGGGGGAACTCACCGACAAATATATTAATATCCTACAGGGAACTGACCGACAAATATATTAGTATCCTACAGGGAACTGACCGACAAATATATTAATATCCTACAGGGAACTGACCGACAAATATATCAATATCCTACGGGGAAATGACCTACAAATATATTAATATCCTACAGGGAACTGACCAACAAATATACTAATATCCTTCAGGGTACTGGCCGAAAAATATATTAATATTCAACAGGGAAGTGACCGACAAATATCTTGCTTTCCTACAGGGATCTGACCTATAAATCTGTTAATGCCTGACAAGGAAATGACCGATAATTTTTAGGAATCATACAGGATACATAGATTTTCCGTTTATACAAAATGCACCGTTTCGTAACATTTAATGCAGGCCGAAAGTGCAGTTAACTCTCTCTTTTAAATTGTTAACAGTAGCCCTACAAAACGTTGGGTCTAATTCACACAGTGTCATTGCTTTTTCACCTTCGATTGTCTTACTTTAACATACATAAGTAGCTAAATAATTAAGCAAAAATGTCCGTGCAATAGAATTTCTTTTGACAAGCTAATATTTTCTAACTTATTTCGGAAGATCCCAAAATTTGTTGGAACCCAGCAATGCAGTACACTGTCTGCTACAGTTGACAGTTCGTCATGCTAAGTCAGTTGAATCCAATTCATACATTCGTATCCTGTTTGTTTAGGATCCATTTTAATAGTATTCTCTACTCTGTTTTTTGCATTCACATAAAATAGAAACACAATTCTAATCTTTCTTGTGTTCATAATCACATATACGACAAAAGCAAAAATATCCGCAGGTATTTATGATAGTCATATAATTTTACATGTCAGGTATAAGAGACATCACACCGAGAAATATGTTCTGGTAGTCGCATATTATTTTTCCTTCTCGTTTCCTCTGTTTTCTATAAACAAACTGTAACAAATTACTTTCGTATTGCCTGATTTCTTTGGTAGAATACATATGCAGTAACGACGGTTTAATATCCACCTGCCGAAGAACATAAATTAATTTGAAGAATATTAATGATTAGTAAGTTTTTATGTTTAGAACGTACACGTGTGTTCGGTTTATTCCACAGTATGGTCTGAGCCACTGAAAGCTTCTAAATAATTATAAACACACAAAATAATTAATTAATTTAATTGGCTACTTCATTTATTCAGTATAGAGATCTGTATTAGTAACTGAAGTATTACTTTTCAGTTTATTAAAGAATATCATGTCGGCTTTATGCAAATTCGAAAAAATATGTCTACTTAAATGAATTTTAAATCCTAATTTTGCTTCGCATAAAATATAAGTGCTGGCATGAGTGAATACTAGTCTGTTAATTTCAGGGAAGGAACAGATTTTTAACGTTCGAAAGTATTTCGTGGTTACTCTAATAACAGTAATAATAATAATAATAATAATAAAAGTGATGGAAAGGAGCTTGACTTGAATGTAAGAACATTTTCGATAAAAATTACTTCGATGTGGAAGAGAGTGAAAGGTAAGAAATTCCTCTAGTGTTTTAGTGTTTTTTAGTTGTGATGCGGCAGGAAAGTGATGTCATTGTTTGTGACTAGGCACTCTGAGGAGTACAGTTCTTCTACAGTGTAAATCGATGAGTCGCTGTGGGGGAAGTGAGAATGAAGGAGGTGTACTGAGCCATTATAACTGCTTCGCTTGCCAATAATAACTAAGGCACTTGTTGATTACATCTGAGTACCCCCCAGTCTACGGTTCGAGACTGTGACCAATTACTTTAACTACACCTCAAATTCTATGCTGATTTGTAACAAGGCATTTCCTTCATTTTGAATAACCACATTTCTTCTTTCGGTGACAACATTGCCCGTTATTGTACGCCTGTCAATCTTCCCTTCTCTTTACCAAAAGTTTATTTCTAATATGTAGAATGGCGCTGCTCAACATTTGACAGTTCCTTGGTTTTTTGTTTTTTTTCTCAGTCCGTTGCAGGTAATTTGCCAGTAATAGGCTTACATGGTGCAAGAAATCCTTCCCTAGTTTTTCCTCTTCCTTCCTCCACTCCTTCTGTCCCACCTTCCTTTCTTGCTCCCTTCCTTCCTTTGTTACTTCCATCTTTTCTTTGTTCCTTTATTTCTTCCTTACCTTTTTCCTACCCTTCTACTTTTGTTCACACTTTACTTGATTCCTTCCTTCCTTCTTTCTTTCTTCGTTCATTCGTTAGTTCCATCCTCTTTTGGTTTCCGTCTTTCTTCCCTTTCTTTTTTGCTTTATTTCTTTCTTCATTTCTTCCTATCTTTCCTCCTTTGTGTCTTATTCCTTTCTTCTTTCCTCTCTTCCTTCGTTCTGTTTCCTTCTTTGCTTCCGTCCTTCTGTCCTTCCTTCTCTCCTTCTTTGCTTGCTTGCTTGCTTCCTTCCTTCTGTCCTTCTTTCCTTCTTTCCTTTCTTCCTTCCTTCCTTCCTTTTTTCGTTCTGTTTCCTTCTTTGCTTCCTTCCTTCCTTCCTTCCTTCCTTGCTTCGTTCTGTTTCCTTCTTTGCTTCCTTCCTTCTGTCCTTCCTTCTCTCCTCCTTTGCTTCCTTCCTTCCCTCCTTCTGTCTTTCTTTCCTTCCTTCCTTCGTTCTGTTTCCTTCTTTGCTTCCTTCCTTCTATCCTACCTTCTCTCCTTCTTTGCTTCCTTCCTTCCTTCTGTCCTTCTTTGCTTCCTTCCTTACTTCTGTCCTTCTTTCCTTTCTTCCTTCTATCCTACCTTCTCTCCTTCTTTGCTTCCTACTTTCCTTCTGTCCTTCTTTGCTTCCTTCCTTCTGTCCTTCCTTCCTTCCTTCCTTCCACATTCTTTACATTCCATTGCTCTCTGCAGTACCCCTCCAACCTCTACACGTTGTGACTCTAAGACACTGAGAGTGTTTTTAAAAACCGTACATGAAAATCATCATATTGTTCATTTCGTTTGTTAACTGTACTTCGGCTGTAAAATCTCAGATTATTATGCATAATTAGTTAGAAATAATCCTGGCACTTATTTTGAGTTTATATTATCTGACAGCAGTATAACGTTAATTATTTATGATTTTTCTGCCCTTCTATGTTCAAACTACTGAACTCGCAAACTGCACACAGTGGTACTATCTGCCGTAAGACAGCTCTCGTTCTGCTGGTACTTTGGCTGCTATGAATATTATTGGCCTGATTTAGGAGAATTTTCTGACAACAAGCTTTTTGATTACATATTGCCTTTGTTTCATTTATAGTGGTTACCTTTTTTACATGAAATATCCAGTTGTGTATCTTAAATAGGGACAGGTAGAAACAACTGTCACACCACAACATTTAGATGTTGTTTTGTGAATGTTATTGATGTGTACTTGTCCGTATAGTGGTAACGTTATGTGCTATTTTATGTCACATTCAAATCACTGCATTTTGCCCTCAACTGTTTTCCTTCTGTATCTTTACTCTCCGTCTTCCTCTAGCCTGTATTGCTACTCTGCTTCCAACTGCAGAGTTACAAATGTATCGTCATTTTGTTCCATCATAGGAGAGGGTGTTACAAGTTATGGATATGTACACCAGGTAGTAGTGTATGCTGCAAAACAACTGCCGTTATTCAGCTGCCCTAGGTATATGTATTTCAGTCCCTACTCTATACTGAAACTTCTGCCCGCTCCTATTAGCAATCAGTATCCCAAGATATTTTAAAGTTTCTTGTTTAAATTATCAATGAAACGCTTCATTTCTTCATGTCTTTATCTCAGTAATTAACCAACCTGAAGCACAAAATTTTTGTTTTACAATAAGTTTATTTCGTGCCTCTACATGATTCGAGCACATGTACTCATCATCAGGAGGTCAAAATTGCATTACACAGCCTCTGGTATCATCACACTGTGTAATGCAATTTTGACCTCCTGATGATGAGCACATGTGCTCGAAACATGTAGAGGCATGAAAAAAACTTATTGCAAGCAAACATTTTTTGCATGAAGTTGGTTAAATACTGAGATAAATATACTGAGATGCACGGTCAGCAAAACGTCAAAATTCTTCATCTCTGTCAAGGGCCGTAAATAGAAAAATGGCTGGCAGGATGTGTTATTTATTTGATTACAGGTGCCGTGCATTTTGTGCAGCGTAGTATCGAGACCAACAAATTCACAATATATGTATGATGCATAAAGTACATGATATATAAATTATTATTAACCCTTATCCTGCTAACGTGGAGAATATTGTGAGTTCCTAATAATGCCAACAGATGGCAGATGGGATTTAACTCGGTGTTTAAATGTTTAATATATATTGTGCATTTGTTGATGCGTATGATAAACTGTTATTTGTTTGTTGAAGCCATAGCTAAGTATTGGAGTTGTCAAATTTGTATCTTATTTTAACCTCCGTATTGATAATGGTTCTCTGCATAAATATATCTTATTTTCGTAAAGATCATTAGCCGTTTTATGTTTGTAATAGAGGTGCTTGGTGTCTTCTGTGAGGTAGACAATAAATATTCAAACGCTTCCTGGGTTCGCGAAGTAAATCCATAGCTATTTTCTATTTTTTTTATTGCAAAAGGGTTTCTGAAATTAATACTCTGGATCACAGGTAACAGAAAACTAAAGCACCATCTGGTGCCCAATAAATAAACTACTTTGACAATTCACTCGCATAAAGACACTCACAAAGACGGCGACATGTTTCATCAAAAAAGGCAGGGCTAAAAGGCCTCTATGCTCTTTTAGAGTGTTCGTGTTTTTTTTTCCTTATTCTTTTCTTTGGACAAAGGAACTCTGATTTCCTTTTGCCCTTTCGTATTCCCCTGAGCAGCAAGACTTAGATCAGCGGCATCAGTTTGTGGGAGGAAACAAATGCAGCCTAAACCCTTTACAGCCTTAGATGTAGGAAGTTTGTCGATTTTTCCAAACACTTGTTTCCAGAACACACGCGAGAGGCTTGACACTCTGTAGTACGATTGTAAACTTGAGCAGCAGCAGGGCGATATCGGGGCATTCGAACTTCTCGCCTGACGGATCAACACACTTCTGTAAGAGCACTCAGAATACAACGAGACAGGCAACGTGCGTATGATGTAACATTTAGGTACGTTCGCGCTACGATCTTTGGCTTCGAAATATGATAAATATTACATAATTTGAGTGTGTCTGTAGCGTTATTTACCCAGCGTACAAAGCACATGTACAGTACCATATTATATTATCATCTGTGGCATATCTGGTTTTGCTATATTTTTTTACTTTTTCTGATAAAAGACACGATATTTAAAAAAAGGGTTTTCAATACAAAATGCGTGTGATATTTTCTACAACTTTTTTTGTGAAATATTTCTTATTCTAAGAAGCTTTGATGTTATCATAAATTTGTATTGGGCTTCAGGTAAAATGTCCGTTATTCTTGTCAGATCTTTTTTAAAAAAAGCTTGTATTTTATCTACAGATTTTGGAAAACTTTTTCGACTTTTGGAAGAAATATTAAGCCTCCATCTTCTTTTTGTGACTGCGTATTAGAGGTAGGCGCTTAGGTATTTGGCGTGTATTTAGCGACTTTGAATTTGTTTAGCCGTTAAATATGTAAGCAGTGTTCAGGACGCCTGTATTTTACTTCTTCTGTACCTGTTACATCGACTTGAACCAGTAGATATTAAATCTTGTGCCCCGGAGAATGGAGAAATACATTCCATTATAAAGTAGTTATTCAATTCACTGTCACTTTTTCTGGAAGACTCACTCATTCACAGTATGAGGTGTGTACTCGTACATATAAGCACAATGGAACACCTGTCCCCATAGATTTAAGGGAGTGCTTGCTATCATTGAGTGCAGAATCTATTGTCTTCCAGCCTGCTAGCCAAAATATAAAGACTGAGATACACAAAACTATAATTTTGTCTCTTGTTTTGTATGGGTGTGAAACTTGGTCGCTCATATTGAGGGAGGAACGTAGGCTGAGGGTATTTGAGAATAGGGTGTTGAGGAAAATATTTGGGCATAAGACGGACGAGGTAACAGGGGAGTGGAGAAGACTACATTACGAGAAGCTTTGTGATGTGTACACATCAACAAATATTAGCTGGGGGGATCAAATCAAGCAGAATGAGATGGGAATGCCATTTAGCATTTATGAGGGAGATGAGAGCTGCATACAGGGTTTTCGTGAGGAAACCTGAGAGAAAGAAGTCACTTGAAAGACCCAGGCCTAGAAGGGAAGATAAAATTAAAATGGATCTTCATGATGTGGGGTGGAGAGCATGGACTGGATTGACCTGGCTCAAAATAGGCACAGGTAGCGGGTTTTGTGAATGCGGTGATGAACATTCGGGTTCAGTAAAATGCGGGGAATTTCTGGACTAGCTGAGGAACTGTTAGCTTCTGAGGAAGAAGTCTGCTCGATGGGGTCTGTATAGTTAAACACCATGCCATGAAGTCTTACGGGGAACCGAACACATGTTTCCATGCATGCTTGACCTATAATCTTGGAACCAGAGTTTAGATTTTACGTCGTGACATTTCTTTCCCATGCAAAAGCCAAGAATACAGATATGGGGGTGGGTTGCGCACGTCCAGTTTGAATACCCCTACCGGCATTCGAACCCCCCAAAAAAGGAGCACTAGTCAGGGTTTGCATAGTCCTACTTGTACGGTGTGTATGGGTAACATGGTCTCTCCATAAGTGAGATCCTTACAATGTGTCCAAAATTATGGTAAAGGGGACAAGATTTGATACTGAGACAAAGTGAGAGGAGGTTGAGGAAAATGTTCAGAGTCTTAATAAATTCTGCTGGTAAAAAAGAACACTTATAGATTAAAGACGATGTGGAGGACAGAACATGCAATACACATTGGATATATGAGAAATTGCTAAACATGTTAGTCAAACCGTCTGAAAATTATATAGCATTCTAAAAAAATATATCTAGATGGTAGGGTAACGCGAAGGGTAAATATTTATATAGGGGATTTAAGTGGCTCTTATTAAGGACTGATAAGAAATTACTCTGAAGAAGGTTTGATTAGCGACGGCGAATTTCTTGACTGTGAAAGGAGGTGATAAATGATTTTGCTCCGTGGAATTAAACTACTTTCTTAACTAATATTGTTTAAGATGTATCGTTAATATTGTCAATGCAGAGATTTCTGAGTAACAGCAAAGCAACAGAGGGAAACAAAAGTGAAAATCATATTAAAAGTTCTGCTTTTCCAAAATTTCGTCCCAGAAGTGCTGAGATATCAAGACACCGAACAAATCGACTTGCTTTTTCTGTAAGAATGATTGATTTATTGCCTGACTACATTAATTTGAAGTTCGATCAACCTATATATATTACTGGTGGTTTAATACATCAAAAACGCACCACAATTTTGTATGAGGACTTGGAATTTTGAACTACTTCTGGAAGAATTTCAAATTTTTGCTAAAATGGTTGCCCGATGCATTGGTATAGAAGCGATTTTCTTTTTGAGAGTTTTGTGGCACCATAGTCTTATATTGCTGAATCTTTGTGGATAGACTTTTTTTTAGAAATGCGATCTGTCTCTTCGAGGTGAATGCGTAACTTCAAGATATTTTTGCTGTTGCATAATATTTGTGAAGTCGTTTAAAGCTCTTCGCTGGTATCGGGTCGGATCAGACACTGCTGTTACATCATGGCTGTCCATTCCTTACATATTGCTCGGATGTATTTGCGATTCAAAGTCTGCTCCACATCTGCCTTCCCTCTGCACGTCTCAGACAACCCCACTGCAGTACCTCCCGGTGGTCAGCTGGCTGCTTCTTGTCCGGCCGTGTTGTGTGTCTCTCTGGCCGTCTGTACTGCTGTCCGTTTCCCTATGTGTGTGTATGCCGTCCTATCTATATCTATCTATATCTCTATCTATCTATCTATATCTATCTATCTATCTATATCTATCTATCTGTCTGTATCTGTCTCTGTCTGTCTGTCTATATCTGTCTGTATCTGTCTATATCTCTCTATATCTGTCTATATCTGTCTATATCCGTCTATATCCGTCTATATCTGTCTGTCTATCTATCTGTCTGTCTATCTATCTAACTGTCTATCTATCTATCTGTCTATCTATCTATCTATCTATCTATCTATCTATTTATCTATCTATCTGTCTATCTATCTGTCTGTCTGCTTATATATACATGTATATATAACACTGACGCATATGTTTAAGGACATATGTTTCTTTTTGTAACTATATAAAAAGCCAAAATTATGTACAAGACTCCACATCTACCTAGCAATTTCCACCCTCTCCTATTTGCATGTGTAATGCTTCCTTTGGACTGACCAGGCTCCGAATCCCTGCCTTCTGACTGCTGTTCCCTAAACTGCGATATCGATTCTAAAGAGCTTATCACTTCGTCCTCGAAATCGGCGAGGGTGCAGACCCGAAGCGGGTACTACAGAATGCCTCATACACACTGATCTAACTTTGCATCACCGCTACAACATCAGTCGTTGTGAGCTGCCGATAAGCAAAATATTTTGCGTTCCCGTGTCCTGGTGTTGATGTCGAATCTCTTAGCCTCAGTTTAACTGATTAACTAACTTACCAACCGACTAACCAACCAAGAAACAAACTGAAGGAAATATGTCACACCTCTAACGTGATTCAAACTTGGGGGAAGACCGCATAAACTAGGCCGCTATCTCAAGCGAACGCTTGCACAAAATGACACATAACGATGTCCGTCACTCTGGCGGCAAGAAGCTGAAACTTGTAGATGTTCTGAGTAATGGAAAAATTAATCAGTGATTAGGAAGTGTCTCTTTTTTTGGCGTCCTTTTTTTCGAATTTTGTATTTAGAGGCTTGTCCTTTCACCTTTTTCTCCTATCTGCCGTCATTAACGGATAAATGTTTGGCTGATACATGTTTCTCCTGCAGGTGCGTAAAAACAACTTCCGACAGGTAATTTTTTTTTTTTTTTAGTGGGGGCCGACACAGTCGGTCTTCCCCTAACGCAGACCTTGGAATAACGAGTTATTTTCGAGTGCAGATTTTCCTTAAGTATTCAAACGAGGCTGACAACAGACTGCCGCTTTGGATTGAATCCGAATGTGGGAACGCCTAGCGCACCTGTTTCTATATAGATTGGTTCGCTGAAGATAACTTTTTGAACATTATGTATTAAGATTTTCGTGGTTTTTCTCAGTACTTATTGTTAAGTGTCAGAACTAACTCATTCAGCCGCGCCTAGCTCAGAGATATTTGAAATTATCCTTTTCTTATCATGTATTTCTAAGTTGTTCAGTTCAGTGTGCCCAATTTCGTTAGAACCCTAATTGTGTCGTATGATTCGTTGTCGCTGCTAAATAAAGATGTGAAATTATGTAAGTTTCCCTTATATTTTGTAATTCAAGAACAGATTGCTACCACAAATCAATAAATGTTAGTATAAGAGTATATCATTTCGAAATTGGCTAATATTTGCCCTGTTTCAAATATCACATTCTATTTAATACATGTGCCAGATTCATCTCCGTTACTAATTAAACCTCGATTGGATCTCACGTAACACCGAATTCTCTGCTTCGTTATTGATCTTTATTTAAAATTCTGATCGTCATGCTTAGCCTACCGCCATTTATTAATGTTTACCGACTGTAAATCGTATGTTGCAAACATCACTGACCTTGGTGAAGTGTACATATGTCATTGCAAACCATCAACCAGATCCCTTAGCATAATTCATTTGCACATATGCGCTGTCTCTACCTAGAAAACCACCAACTGAACGTCTGTAAAAGGAAAATTTTAGTAGCGATCCACCCTGAAATTCTGATTTCTCAAAGCGGTGTTTTTGCAGATTCCTTAATTCTGGGATATCGCACTTTTCGATTGACAGATAATGACATATTTCGGAGGACATTTTTTCCTCAGTCATCAAGTTATCTTCTTAGGCTGCTTAGATCCTGAAAGACAGAAAGCCTAAGTCTTCCCCGAAACGTGTGTGTCAAAATCGGCACGGCGTTATATCGCACCATAATTTAAATCTAAAGTAGCCCGTAGGTGGTTAACCGTTTGTGGTTTTCTGGTTTCATGAAATATTTATTCGGCTTGTTCTTGTACACAAATAAATGATACAATTTAATATTGTACATTTCCCGTACAATTGATACAAATAAACATGTTCATCAACAAAAAGTTACTTTTATCTGCTGAATACAAAAGGGCTCCAAATGTTTCGGCCGTTATTTATAGCGCCATCTGCAGGGAGTGTCAATACTTAAACACGGATGCAGATTTATAATACAGTCTTGTTTTCTGTAAATGGTAAAATATAAATTGTAAAATTTCAATATGTTGTTAAAACATTAATGCATAGAGCTATATTAACACAATATTAAATTCATTATAATACGACGCAGCTGTTACTGCATGCCAATATCTTGAAATAGTAAAATATATCAGATTCTAAAAACTGCCTTTTACTTTCGTAATTTGTTTACAGTTTCAACATAACACTATCCTAGTTGAAGAAAAAAAGACCAGCTTGATGTCACTTGCTATTTTATTTCACTTCTTATGTGCTCAACATGTTTCGGACATCATTAATATATCCATCATCAGGAGCTTGCGACTATTCTGTTGAATTACCATATTGGTGGTATTGTTCTTGGTTCAAACCAAGAGCAATACGACCGATGTGGTAATTCAACAGAATAGTCGCAAGCTCCTGATGATGGATACATTAATGTCCGAAACATGTTGAGCACATAAGAAGTGAAATAAAATAACAAGTGACATCAAGTTGGTCTTTTTTTCTTCAACTATCACAATGATGCACGGTCCGATAAACATAAGATAACACTTTGCATTGATGTTTTAGTAGCACAAAGGCTGCATGTTTTACCACCTGCAATGTTTCTTAACGCTGTATAAGTCTAAATATCGTACTTACTGCACGGCGACCGACACAAGTAAGGGTGGTTTCATATTCAGGTTTTAATGCAAATTATTATTAATGAAATTTTTTAACTGATATGACATTTTCTTACAGTTTAATTTATCGTGTTTATTGGTCAATAAGGAGCGGAACTGTAGTTTCGGCATATCGATCAGTGACTATCAAAATAAAGCCTTGATTATAGGCCGAAAAATGTATAAGAGAAAATGTATTGTTGTTGTGTTCAAGACAAAATCAGTGAATTAATCCTTTAAAGACTAAACGTAATCTCTTTTATATAAGGACTCAGTCCGTACCGCGCAGTAAACACATTCCACCTCGGTTATACAAAACCAGTCTGTTAATGCTCTGTAAAGGGCGGTATACACTCTCTGTTAAATTGAATGATTTTACTTTGTGACGTCATATCTGAGAAAAAACTGGGTAAACTGCACAGAATTGACAGGCAATAGCGCAAGCTTCAAAACTGTCCTTTCCAGTCGTCTTTCACACACAGAATTGCGCAGATCACTCAGGGAATCCCACAGTTTCCTCAGTTTACCTACCAACACCATCATCATCTCAAGGCACATCCGTTTCTAGCAATTCATTCAGCAGATGAGCATCGCATGATATATTCCTTTTCAAATACCACTTCTTACTCCACATTTTACGCTTTCTTTTCTTCTTTTCCGTTAACATTATGGCCGATGTGGCTAACAAACAGCAAACGACAGCCTTGTTTTTATCCACCATAGTCAAACGCACAAGAATAAATATAGAACTGACAAAAACTGACATACTTGATGGGAAACCTGTGCTGTGCCAGAGAACATTCAGTTCAGTTTTTCGTGCAGTTTTTTACATAGTTAAACTGCACAGTTTAACTTAGGGTGTATGGGGCACTTAAGGAAAAGGTCACTTTTTTCTGAGATCCGTACAAAAACACTTCAACGCAATATGAGCTCCATGCGTAATTTTTAGGCGCGTTCGTAAACTTACAAAAGCTACTATTAGGTTTGTCATGTCTGCCTATCTGTCTTTCCGCCCTCCTTTCCGTCCTTTCGCATGGAACACGTCGGCTCCCTATGAAAGGAATTTCATTAAATTTGGTGTTTGATTGTTTTTCGAGAAAATTTCGGGAAAATTAAAAATGCGTTGAAATCTGACGAGAATACTTTACATGGATACCTATGCACATTTTTAATAATATCTTGTTCAATTCTTATTAGAATGAGAAATGTTTCAGGCGAAAGTTGTAGAGACAATAAAATCACACATTTTGTTTCCGAAAATCGTGTCGTTTACGAGATAATGTGGAAAAATATTGTAGAGCGGGGCAAGCCACAGATAAAAATATAGTACGGCGCATGCGCTTGAAACGCTAGTTAACTGAGGTTACAGACACACACTCAGAATATCTAATGCTTATTGCTTTCCCACAGCAGCAATGATAGCATAAACGCACATCGTTATTACGTTTGTACCTAAACTGTTTATACTGTTCTGTGTTACATTTGGTGGTGCGTAAAGTAACCGCTAGGCTTGTAAAGTTAATGGAGCGCCATTGGGGATATGGAGCCCGGAAACAGATTTGGACCTGAAAGAAAGTGACAAGGGGCGGAGCACTGCATTGCTGTTTTTTTATTTTATTTTAGATGCCGGACTGCTGGCTAGAAGTCAGTATTCGGAAGGTCCTGCGACCGACCACCTCGACACAGGTTTTTCTCGGTTTCCCTGTGTCTATAACAAATGCTGAGACGGTTCCCAACATTCCAAGTTGCCACTATATGCTTCTCATGTAGCCCTCCCGACTTAAATCTAGTAGTAACCAATTTCATGTTTTGTTTACATGTAAAATAACCACTCCCACCGGATAACACCCCAATTGCAGTTAATAATAATAATAATTATTATTATTATTACATTATCCAGTGGGAAACTTCATCATTTGTACGCTATGTTTAATATTAAAGTTATTAACATAACAAAATGAAGATGGGCAAGCATGTAGTACGCATGGAGATGACAAAAATTTAGCCTAGACGTCTTTAGTCGAGGAAATTGATAGGAATAAAACAATTAAGAGAATCAGGAGTAGCTATAAATATCATTTTTTTTGCGACATCACGATGTACTGAAGTACAGAAAAAATCTTTACAATATACACATATCTAGACAGTTTATGATTCGGAAATTGTGGCAGTCTCGTTTATTTATATCGATTCTTTTTTCAAAAATTGTTTTTAACAAAAAAGGCTAAAGTTAATATTTGACAATCCTGCTGCAAAAGGAAACAAAGGGGTGTAACATATTTCATGTAATATCCTTGTCAGCCGCTAGAGGCATTACTGTCAACTTCACCGCTTTGTTCCTTATTTACACTTTGATTTTAATCAGTTGGTTTCCGACAGCAAGCACTTAACATCAGGCATTAGTAAGTACAATATTTAATGTTTAGTGAGGTTAAAATGCCGCAATTTCTGTTAATACATTTCTTAACCTTTCTATGTACGAATTATTCGCACGCGTGCAAATGGGAATATTAAAGAGAACGTTGAAGAAAGAGCTCTTGTATCTTTGGTGTGTGATAGTGTGTTTCGAGAAAAGGATAGGCTGAGGACTGACCGGATAAGTGGAGGACTGGCCGGATAAGTGGAGGACTGTCGGATAATATGAGGACTGACCGGATAATATGAGGACTGACCGGATAAGTGGAGGACTGAACGGATAAGTGGAGGACTGACCGG
>Ga0131853_10007651_pt1 | contig 19590 bp, 11 predicted proteins | sample TergutLab28metaG_FD_92764 | JGI IMG/M metagenome (GOLD analysis project Ga0131853, IMG submission 92764) | Labiotermes labralis P1 segment gut microbial communities from Petit-Saut dam, French Guiana - Lab288 P1 (version 2) (version 2) | ecosystem: Host-associated > Arthropoda: Insects >... | reverse complement strand
TGTGTGTGTGTGTGTGTGTGTGTATATATATATATATAGATAGATAGATAGAGTATTTTATACTTTCAGATTGCAATTTTACCCATGGTTTATTGCATACATGCCCTTCATTCACACTCTACAATCTTAAGAAGTAAAACTCCTTGAGCTTTCCTTAAAAGTGCACCTAGACTTCAATGGTCAGTGGGCTAGAATAGATTGTAATAAGAGAATGAGTCAGTCATGGAGTAACCCTGTGACATACAGCAGGATTAGCTCATGAAGTCCCTGGTGGGCTGGTGTCATGCGAGTCGAGCATAGAGTCGTGCTTCTTCTCCATCTTACATAGCGGATGTAATTATGTGTCTAATGTAGGAGGAGCATAATTGAGGTGCTGCTACTGCTGGAACATTTGCTACATTGAGTGCTACTGTTACTCATTTTTTTAATATGTTATCTGCTTGTCTGGGCATTTGGTGTGACCTGCACTGAATGTTGCAGCATGACAGGGCTGATGGCACTAATCTTACTGTAACTGGACCACAAATAAACACTTATTTTAGGCCACATGGATCAGATCAGTAATTAACCCTTACTTGCCATGTATTACAGTACTGTAGTGGCACGTACATGTAGTCCAGGTGGTTAAATGGTGCATTTTTGCAATGCGAACACTGTCACCCTCCAGGTAGAACTGGGCTGTCAGCCCCATATTAAAAATACTGTGTTCTTGACTGTAAAAGGTTAAAGAAAAATGTTGTGCAATTTTCAGGTAAGATTGTATGTCTTCCTAATGCATGGCAGGGAAAGAATTATATGAATGGATTTCAGAATTATTTGTCAGTTATGCTTATATATAAAGAAATCATAAAATAGAAGTATATAGTGCTAAATTTATATAAATGTGTACAGTAGGTTACCAAAGCCATCAGGAACTTCTCACTATGATAATTTCTGTGTTGTGAATTTTACTGCATTACAGTTCTTTAATCCACTGGTTTCAAAATGGTGTTCCACCAAATTCCAGGTTTTCCTGAAGTGAAAATAAAGTTCCTTTAAAATAGAAAAGTAATAATTTAAATATTTTTATTATTATAAACTTCATTAAAATCACTTTCATTTTTGTTTGTTCAGTAGTTTTGAATTGTTGCAATACTATAGTAAATATAATATTTTGAAAATAGATTTTGTTTATATAAGTATGCTGTTATGTAAATAGTTGCCCACAATCAGTTGTTACTGTGATACTACAGTAGCAACTGATTCGCACGGGGCATGTCATATCTGTAGTCATCAGTACTCCATTGAACTGTTGTGAGTTTGTGTACAACATTGTAAATCCTCATACCTACATGTATTTTACATCATTGTAATAACAACCTGAATCATGACATGTAAATTTAAATCTGTACTGTTTGTTCCTGTGGACTTTGGTATTAATTGCATCTTCAGGTGATTTTTTTGTTATGGATCTTATCCAAATGTAGGCATTGTTTGTTGTCACATATAGTTGTTATTTTTTTGTTGTTGTTACAGTATATTAATGTGAAATTTCATAGGACCTGTGGAAGGTTACTTATTTAAAACATTTTTTTAATTTCATATTTTGCTTCTAACTGTTTCTGTGTTTTCTTTTATGTTATGTTTCAGATGTTTTATGTTATATATGTAGCCAAGTATTTTATTAAAGGTTTGGTAGAAATTTTTAAAGTTCAGCAGGGTTCCATACCCAAATTAAATTGGGAAACAGTGCTTTAATACACTTTTAAAGTGTTCAGCTAGTTTAGAATGTGTTTTTACACCACTTTTTTGATACACGTAACATAAAAATAACATTTCTGGAATTGCAAAACAACTGCTTTCCCCCTCTGGTTCACTGTTACAAAAATAAGTTTCACAGAAATTCCTGCACATCTATAATTAACAATAGAATTTTTGACTTTCCCAAAATAAGGACTTTAATGTTCATTCATAATGTTTGATACTTGAACTTAGCTCTGGAGATCAAAGAGCAAGTAGGTTTCTTGATCATTCAGAAAATGTAACTTGTATGGAATTTGGTATTTTCACTTTTTTTTACTCATTTCTGTGACAGTGAGATACAGCTTTTAATAAGTATGCATTTAGAATCGCTGTATCTGGTCATTCAATTAACAAAAGATAAAAAGGTACAGTTGTCCTTTTCTATGCCAAGAAGGCACATAGGTGGAGTAGAGGTGTGGCTGTACATGTTCTTAACCTTGGCACTAGATGGAAGTGGGTGGTTAACTTTGTGCCCCTCCTGCTTTACCTCCAGAAAGAAGCTGGTGCCCACTGAATAGGAGGTTAGGTGGGCTCCAAAGCTGGTCTGGATGTTCTGGGGAAGAGAAAAATCTTGTCCTCCTCCTGGGATTCATATCCTGGACTGCCTGGCCCATAACCTATTTGCTATAATGACCAGTGCACCAGTGAAATTAATAATGGATATTGTAATTAAATATCATGAGTTAGAATTAACAGTTTGTTGATTTTTGTATTCTTAAAGTAATGTGGTCTTCTGAAATAGCAAATTTGTGTATTTAGAAGTAGGATGTATGTCTTGCATCAGATTCAATGCCATTGTACACTGAAACACTATGAAAATATCTTTTGGTACACCTGCCTGAAATTATTGAAGTTATTGTATCACCAGATGTTTGTTTATAAATGGAATGTAGTCACATCTATATACAAAAGTGTACATAAAGGAGTGATGAAGTGGAGTCATGGTAAAAACAGGGAATTACGAGCATAAATTGTAAAGTATTCTTTTCTAATGCTTACATTTCTAGTCCTGCATGTCTGTTCCCATTATTATTTATAGGTAAAGCAATCCCATTACAGGCCTGGACAGGCCCTGAGGGTTCTAGGAGGTTGAGGCTCCCAGATTTCAAAACAGTCGGCACATGAAGGTGGTAAGGTCAGCCCTATGCACCGGCCACCTTTACCCCCCAGGAAATATTCCTGGTACTCATTTCTGTTAGAGGCTGAGTCAACCCCAGGGCTATAGTGCGGCTGGCAGGATTATGCCAATCAAAAATTCCAATGAAACCATCGGGAATCAAACCCGTAACATTCCTGTTTGTAGCGCAGTGCCTCAACCAACTGTGCCACCGCGTACTCCCATTATTATTGATATTTCATTTTATTTTTTTAAAGAAATTGTACGTAAGACAGTTAAGAACCGATTTTGTCTACATGAAATTTCTCACATGTCATATTTTCACGTCACCACCATGTTGCAACTGTTGACTCACAAAATGATCTTTCATACATAATACAGTGCATAGATATGTTGACTGATCTGTTTTTGTACCAAATTTCTGGCGTCATTATTTGTAACCATGAAAGTGAAAGTTAAAGAAAATTTTTGAATTTTTGCTGTGTTGCCATTTTACATTCTACTACACATACCGTAAATTAACTGGAACGACTTTCACTCCCGCCTTGCGAGTCCATCGTACTGTTAATATTGCATGTTGGGAATTGGGATGGCCTTAAGTGGCATGAATTTTATATAATGTTTTATGAAAATTAACTGGCTTAAACGTTTTCAACTTTTAATGAGGGAGACAACATACAGGCAGTGTATTAACCTCACACCCATACTTTTTTCATCAATTTTTTTGTAGTTTATTTTGAAAAAGGTCAGTATTTCAGAATATATCATTTAAAGGTAGGATGACTAGTGAATAATGGATTGAAAAGTGTGTGTATGAGATAATGTCCTAATATGTTAATAAACAGACTGAGGAAAATCATGGCAAGATTTGTTATGATACCCAGATTGTTGATAACATTTATTGTATTTATCTGAATTGTGTGGCAAACGGATATGTTAGTTAATAGGTGGCAACATTCTAATACCTTTAAAATCTATAGTCCTGTTATTGATTCATACAGTTATGTATTTTTATATGTACTGTGTGGATAAAAGTTATGAAACAGAATCTGGTGAGGCAGACAGATATAAAATATGAGAGTGAACAAGATGTTAGTTACCTGCCAAGATATCCCACCGCATGGGGTGGAGTGCAGCTAATTATCCCAAAATGGTGTGAAAGTGCTTACTTTTAAATGTCTTGAAATTAGTAAATAAAAAACAAGAATTTTAGTAAATTAAAATTGAAACCCTTGATTAGAAGGCCTTGTATATGGAACAGAACACAAAATGGCATAAATTACCTTGGTTTTAGAAATTTGATTTTCACCGAGAGCTGTAAGTTTCTTTAATCTGTTTGTTAAAAGTGGAATAAATAAACAGTATACATTTTGAGCTGTTTTTTATTTCCATTTTGGTTCTGGATTCTGCTCATCGTACACAGCAAGACATGCTAGTATTGGATTTAATACTGGTGTCTATGCAGGAATTATTAAAGTACTTCATCTGCAGCCCCAGCAGTTCAGGCTTCTTACAATTTTGAGAAACTTGTGCTTTTTGATACATACATTTATCATACACATTAATGATAAAATGACACGCTTTCCAGAAGTGGCTTCAGAATTCATATGTGCTAGGTGACTTGCTGTCATTAGTATGTATGGTGACTGATTTGTATTACACATAGCCCTTGTTTTTGCTTTAGTTCCCCCTTGCTAGTGTACACCACATAATTTATGCCCTCTCATTTTCAGTTTTAATGCCCCTTGACTGGCTGTGCTTTATTATGCTAAACCCTGCCCAATCCATTATTTCTTACAAGAAAGTCATTTTTATTTATGCCCACATTTTCAAGACTAGAGTGTAAAACAAGGGCTTGGTGTATGTGGTGAGGATGCACTTATTTAGACATGGTGGGTACCAATCAGAAATGGTTTGAAACTGGTTGATAACTGCAGATAGTGTAGTATTTAGATTAAGAGATGGATATTTGTCCATTCCTGATTAGGATGTGCAGCTGTGATGATGTGTGTTCTGGAAATAACAATTGAATTGCATTTCCTTAGTCATGATTGGTACCTAAATAGTGGTCGGCCTGTTGCATATGTAATGTTTTGAATCACAGGGTATAAAGGCTAAGTGTCATCCACATTACAAAAGTTAATTTTATGTAACACTATTTAGAGTGCAAAATTAAATGTAACTAACTGTGCTAATTTTTGGTGCAATTGAATCGTACATTCCTTACGTGAAGTATTTATTGTGCATGTTTGTGGGTACTTACGAAATCCAAGTACAGTTTGTAGCCCAGTTCCATTTCCTGTGCATTTTAAACTGCTCTAGCACTGCTACTCATTTATCATGTGGATTGGGTGGGGGATGCAGTCATGTTCGAAATGGTGGAGCATCTCCAACAGTGAAGTAGCAAGGGTTAATGGCACATTTGCCACCACTGGAACACATGGATTGTACACTATGTTACAGGAACATTAAGTTCTTTTGATGAGAGTTCTTGCTACTTAGATGCTTTGAGACAGGTCACTGCTTTTTTTAATGAGCCCCCAAGCACCTTTTTTAATTCTCTTCTCTTGTTTCCTTGAGTGGCCTGACCATGGAATGTGTTCCCTGGATGTAAGATATATATATATATCATGTGGCCTCACCTACTTTTCTGTTGTTTTTTGTTTTTATTGATGGTATCAGATTCTGCATTGGTTGTGGCTGATGGCATATATTGGGACTGCTAAGAGAATATTTCTTTTGACAATAGTCCATGGAATCCTCAGATGACCATATTATTCCCCTTACCAACTGATCTGCGGTGTTCTCAACTATTTTAGCTCCTCAGGTTCATTTTCGTATTGGTTGAAGCTGAGTTGAGCCTATGAGGATCAAGTGTGCCATTTCATAAATGTAATATTTCTTGGGTCGTCTGTAATAGCAACATTGCAGCATTGTGGGAAGGTGGAGGTAAAGGTGGGTGTGGGGTTGGTGACCAAGTAGCAGGTGGACATGATAATGATAACAGTAGGGATGTTGAATTTTGGGTGGTAAATGTATTTTTATTTCTTAGCATTTTTAATTTGTTGGTTAGGCGCCCTTGGAGACGTGTTGAATAATAATGTCATTGATGTATAGTCTACTTCAATTAGTGCACGACCGAGGAGGTGAATTGTGCAATTGGAGGATGAGTTGATTTTTACAGCTGTGTGCCCTCAAAAATGTTACTCGAAGAAAGGAATATAATTCCTTAAGCTATTTGTCGTTTGATGTGTTCGCAATATACGCACATTGAGACCGGGCAGCATGACTCTACAACGGTCTAAGGCACCAACAGTATCACAGTATCAATTACCACAGCGCTTTACCTCCTACTTCGTTACCTTCTTTATCACCACAGACCATCACCCTTTCGTCGTGCTCTGTAACACAGATATCAGAATATCTCTCTGATTCCTGGCAACACCTACATGACGTCATCTAACATCACATTCCTGAGTTGCAGAAGGTTGCCACTAGAGGCCTGAGAATCAGGGAAGCAACATGGTGCGTAATTGTTATTCTGTACGGCGTTGTCGCAGAATCCGTTATTTACTTTGAAACAGTTTAATTCCTTGTTTGTGAGTATATCCTTGTTGCTAAATATACATATACTACGAGTATCGAAAATTTCGCACTTGCTGAACATTATATGTGTATTTAATACGAACTGCTCTGTCAGGCTGTCATTTGGTACCCACTAAATAGAACAGTTAATTTCAGGAATGGAATGTTCAGCTGTAAATTTTCTTGCAAATTTCTGGATTTTCCGCAACCAAATTAGCTGTATACACATATTGTAAGGAGGATGTGAAGTTTTTTTGTTTTGTTTTCGTAACAACGTTGTTTTGAAATTGAGGTTTATCGAAATGTGAGGTTAATTGGATTGTGTTTCGGTCTGTATATCTCTTGTCTTATGTCATGACCACCACTGACACAGATTGGTGTTTGAAATGTGTATTCATTTTAATTCCTGGTTGACAGAATAAGTATACATTTTCATTTAACATTTTTAGGACAGCAGAAATCTCAGGTGTGCCACTGCCCATTAACGTTTTTGTTGTTATGAAAAACCATTTAGAGTTTACATATGTTAAACTGTTACTGTGTCCTTTATAACAAGTTCATGTGACCTTTATATTTGAACAAAATTTCCGGGAATAGAATGTTACAGCAAGGTGACCAGGTGACCGTTTACCTGGGAGAGATGAATTTGTTGCTATTTCAGCCGTTAGCCACAAATGAACCCCAAGCTTGGTAACACGTTGGGGAATATGCCCAAGATAAGTTATGTGGGGTTAGTAACTGTAAGAAGTCCCAGATTCAGAAATGGTTGAGATTACGTTATAAAATGTACCTTCCAGTCTTTCATCTAGGTGAGTAGAACACCTGTAAGAAAATTGCTGGTATGATCATGTGTAAAACTTTGTGAATTTTAGTGTCATGTTGTCTGTGTATGAATTTTAAATACATGTTCGGTCGAATACAGTGACGGAGCTTATCTCTTGTCACCAAAGCATAGTGGCTTTATTGCATATAAACCCTGCATTAGTTGCTACATTTCATAAAGGCATGGTGCTGATATCAGTGATGAAAGTACTCTCTTTAGTATGTGGGTGTTATGCGATACATTTGCTATGAGTGTCAGCAGTGGGTACCAGCAGTCCTATCGTTCTAATAAATAGTGCGTTGGCATTACATATCTTATCCTCAATTAAAATAATTTGTTGTAAAATTTGAATATTAAAAGTAAGAAAGTAGGGAGAGTGTTACTTGAGTTGTGCTTTTTGTATTTCTTGCTACTTGTTGATTCACATGATGTATTGCATATGAAGTCCACTTCTACTCTTGTTGAGGTAGTTCATGCTATTTCATACTGCTGAATATAGTTCATTAGATGTGTTATGCTGCTATTCTTGTAAGTATTGGATGAAAACACAGTTGTAGACCATGTATTTAGTCTTAGTATGAATTAAATTTCTGTATATTGTGATGTTATTTGTTATGTCTGATGTTTTTATGCAAGTGACAATGAGGCAACAAATAATATGCATAAAAAACGCAACATAGCAACACAAGTGACATTTTTATGTATGATTGTTGCTTATTTGCATGTTGTATAACATTTTATTTTAATCTAAGTTAATTTATGTGTTGCTACCACAGTAGATTTAGAAAGATATTTACCTGATGATGACAGCTACTTCTGAAGCAGTGTGGCAAAGTTATGGTATAAAGTAACATCTGCATACTAATTTTATTACAAACAAGCCAACTGCTTGCAATCAAATAATTGTATGTTGCACAGAACAAACAGTATCAGAATCTACATACGAGTTGTATTTTAATGAAAGCTTGGTAAAAAAAACATGAAAAATTTGTTTTCAGTTCCTGTAGCCATGTTTTCAAAAAAAAAGAAGAAGCCACAGATTTCTCCTCCAACAAACTTTGAACACCGAGTTCATACTGGCTTTGATAAGCGTGAGGGACGTTATGTTGGTCTTCCTCTGCAGTGGGCAAGCATTGTCGGAAACAATCAAATCCTGAAGAGTACAAATCGTCCATTGCCATTAGTGGATCCATCAGAAATCACACCAACAGAAATTTTGGACTTGAAGGTAAAGTGAAAATAAGATAACTAGCAATGGGGAATGCAAGACTTTAGGTTTTTACAGTAGTTTTGCTGAAGGTTCAAGTTTTCAGATGTGATGCTGTGTCTTTGGGTGACAGTTTCAAGGATTATAGTGCCTTTATTTTCAAGGTCAAGCAGTCCTGGACTGCTTGGACCTCACCCTTTGCCTGTTGGTGCAGCATCAGATTACAGAAGACTCGATTCTTCAATCATGATGAAGTAGAGAAGAAATTGTATTAGTATCTGAAGCTAAGAATGTAACTGTGTGGACTAGATTTAGCTTATTGAGGCCTGGGTGTAGTGGCAGACTTCAGCACATGCTTCCAGCTTCTGTAAAAGCTGGGGGCTTGACTATTTGAGTGATGGTTGGCCTCAAAATAAAGGCTGTACTCGTTGGTGTTTATTTAGAAATGTAACATGAGTTCTGGAGTATGGTTTAAATAACAGAATGGCTTTCATTTAGATGAATGTAAACAGTTTCATTTATAATTATAAATTTGTGCTCTTGGCCAGACTATAGTCAGAGGAGACCCAAGGCTTAATGGCATCCCAAAAACATCAAATGTCGCACGCTCGAATTCATTACGGTCATCAAGTCCACCAAGGTTACGAAGGGACTACAGATCCAATGCAAATGTTCCACCTGCTGTTCCTGAAGGCGAGGTGATAAGCATCCCATCACATCAGTATCCTAGTAATCGGCGTGACCCTCGAGATTCTGCCTATGTGAGTAGAATATTTTTGTGTGCCTGAGCAGCATTTGTACAACTTTACACAAAATGCAGTTTTGGGTGGTAGTATATTTATGTTTGATGTATATTGGAAATAGGAATTTACATTTGAAGTAGGCATAAATGGAATTCATAAATAATGTTGATGCATACTGCAGAAAACTGTGACATAAATATTTGTGACCCAATTTTTGTTTTATAGTAACTGTTTAGTTTTGTATTAAATCACCTTTCATTTTTCATTTTACTGTAAAGTGTGGAATATAATCTTTAAGAGGGGTACATAATATGTTTGATGAATAACAAACTAGCCTGAGTATACATGCAGTTGTGGCCAAAAACAATACTTAGTTTGCTAGGCTTGGATTTTTCTCATTTGGAAGGAGTTTTAACAATTAACCCTTTAATGCTGAACGGCCACTAAAGTGGCCGCATAGTGAGCCCTTTAAATAGCCAAATGGCCACTAAAATTGTCGCAAACAATGTGTCGAAGTTTGGAGGAATTTTGTTCACTCCTGTTCGATTAACTGCTGTGGATGGCTATGCATCTGGACTCTTGAAGGTCAGGCTTTCATTCAAGGGCCAGAATGTACCCCCTCCACCTCCTAAACCCCTCTGCAAACACCGATACATATGTCGACACTTCTCATAACTGCGTCTTTTTCCCAGCTGACTAATATGGTTCTGACACACTTGTTTTCACTGTCACTTGCTCTGGGGTTCACTGTGGGTTGAAATATCAACACTGGCCTATGAAGCAAACTCTAGTTGTTGACCAGAAGGGTTGTCAGTGGTGTACTGTACCCATATAATTCAGACAAAACCAATGCTCAAAAATCGGAGATATCCACAAAACTCGATGTTTACAGCTACAGAAGAGCCCACAGGCATGCCTCTTGTAGTGCTGGGGTAATCTTCAGGGGTTGTGAAGTAGTAACGTGCAACATACAGCCATCAATCTAGTAATACCATCTTGGACACCCTTAAATAGCTGGAAATTCATATGCAGTTACATCGTAGCTTTAGATCTGTTTTGCTGTCACTGTAGAAGACATTTATGTCAAAGCCACATTAGGTTCCTGAATTGTGCCAGTCCTGCACAGGAGTATAAACAAGGCAGACTGTTGTAGGTGTCTATTGCAATGGCTGGGAAAAATAACACTTGACGAGGAAGCTATCAGTGAAATTCTGGTTGCTGACACCGACTCTGAATCGTGTTCTGAGGCTAGCAATTTTGAAAATGATTTTGAAGAGGAGGAAGAAGAAGAGGGTCAACAACAACAGCAAGCCTCAGCAGAAATCGAAATACAGGCTGCAACAAGTGGTGGATTACCAACCTGGGGACCACCTCAAGGAAGGAACACAAATATTCATCCTTTTGTCAGTCCAGTGAAAGGTGTGAAAAAAAGTGAGGCTCCACACATCAACAAAGACAGCTCACCACTGTCTATGTTGATGTTTTTCACAGAAATTTTTCATCTGCTGGTTGAACAGATCAACGTTTACTACCAGCAACACTTAGACAGACAAGCCAGACCTATCTGCCGACTGCCTGACATTATGTTGTCAGACATGATGACTTTCGTTGCCTTAGCTCTGCAGATGGGACACGAATTGAAAGACACACTACATGACTTCTGGTTGAGACTTAGACAGCTACACAATCCATTTTACGGCAAGACCATGGCACGAGACAGATTTTTACACATACTGCATTTTCTACATTTTGCAGACAATTCACAGAGACCTGACGAAGACGAAGAATATGACCGACTATGGAAACTAAGGGCTGTCTTTGACAAGCTGAATGAGGCTTATGCTAAATTCTGTAACCCCTCGGAGCATTTGGCAGTGGATGAGGTAATTGTAAAATTCAAGGGAAGGGTTATCTTCAGGCAGTACATTCCAAAATAAAGAAAACGTTTCGGTATCAAAATTTACAAACTCTGCCATGAATCAGGGTATACGTATGACATGAGAGTGTACTTGGGTAGAGACTCACACTCCGCCACTGACGAGATGACTGCAACACACGTAACTGTTAGACATTTGACTAACAGAGTTGAAGACTTAGGACACAAAATATTTATGGACAATTTCTTTTCATCCCCAAGACTTTTTGATGATTGGGACAGACAAAATAAATTCTTGCAGGACAGTGCAGCCCAACAGAAGAGACATGCCCAGTGACTTTGGACCAAAACAACTGAAATTAAGGGGGGGTGACGTAAGGGTGAGGACTAGGGGAGGTTTGACCGCATTAGTTTGGAAGGACAGGCGAGAAGTTTACATGCTGACTAACATGAACCCACAACCAGCAGAAGGAAATTTTTGTGACGACAGCAACCGCCGCATGAAACCTCACATCGTGGAACCGTACAACTGGCACATGGGTTACGTCGACAGTTCTGATCATATGGCTAACAGCTATTCAATGTACCTTCAAGTGGACCACGAAGCTATTTTTCCACCTTCTGGACCTAACAGTACTCAACAGTTGGATACTGTTATCTTCATGTGGGGCTAAATATACCCACTAAGATTTCAGGCTCCTTCTCTCGAGGAATTTGATTGAGGAAGCTGGAAAGAGCCAAGATCGCCCCACCCCCAGATTGGTTGGAAGACCAAGTGTGGCTGCAACCATTCAAGAGTCATCATAACAAACACTGGCCAGTGAAATCTTCAACCCATCTCCACTGCCGGCTGTGTTCTTCTCGCAGCCAAAGAAAGCACACAGTCTATAAGTGCACCAGATGTGATGTGGGCCTGTGCAAGGTGCCTTATTTCAAGGAATATCACATAAAAGTAAATTTGTAAATCACCCTCGTTGTGAATATTGTGTGTCATGGTAAAACAGTGATCCAAGGTGCCACAGACCTTATGCGGCAGCCAGAATTATGTGAGTAATGAACTATTTACACCACATTTTATATAATGTATGCGATTCACAGGCCTAAATTTATTATAGAAATAGGTGAACATTTTTTTCCGGATTAACCAATTCATAAGCAGACAGCAAAATTTTATTTCATTAAATTTGAAGCAAAAGTCTACAAGATATGCCTTTTTTTTTTTTAAGAGTAAGCATTAAAATTTAAAATCCCCAGTAAAAATTCCAGCAGGCAACGTTGCTTGGAGGGGTTTAATTCCGGTGTCAAAGGGTTAACTGTTCTCTGCATAGGGTTGTGTTCAGTAGTTAAGGCCAGCTGTCTTGATTAATGAAAATAAGTGTTTGTGAAATTTAAAAAAAAAAATGTTTCTGAAAACCTACATGCATGAGCAAGTATAAGAAGTAGTGTTCATTCATATTCATATCAGGTGAAGTCAGGCATTCGAGATGGGTCTCCAGGAGACTGGAATCATGGTCATGAAGTGAGGCCACCCATGGGTCCACCAGGACAGGAAATGGTTGATTACAGAAGTCTGCCTCCTTACCATCAGAGTCACATAGTTAATGGCAGTCTGCCTCAACAGGTAAGGAACTGGACTTTCTGAAGAGGTGTGTGTGCTCAGTATGCAAACAGCATCTGAATTGTTAAATTATTGGCTTTGTCTTGTTCATTTAAATACTAGTTAGAATGAATGCACATTGATATTATTTAGTGTCATGTTTGGAAGGAGTGAACACCTGTGTCTTTAGGATTCTGCAAGAACTGTTTTCATCAGAAATTTATTAGTGAATGTTTGTGAAGTAGCTTATCACCTTATTCGGCTGTGTGTGTAAGTTTTGTAGTAAAATATGATATGAACATCATGCCATTGCTGGTGCTTTTTACTTGTGTTTATGAAGCAGTTGCAAAAAGTGGCAAGATTTGGATTAGGGGTAATGTCTCGTGGTGTGGTTTATATTTTGCATCTTAGAATAGTGATACGTTTAGTTAAACAACATATTGATTGGAATACACATTGTTAAAGTTTCTTGCATTAAATTATGTTTTTTTTTTTTTAATAATACTGTTAGTGTTTGTGGTACACTTATATGTTTAAAATAAGTTACTACATATGGTCAGAATTCTCTTGAGGTGTTTCAAATTACAGACTCCTCACAACAATATTGGACCACCTGTCTCAGAAGGTCCAGGCCCATACAGTATGGGACCAGCATACCCAAATATGAGACCCCATCTTCAGACAACCTCTGTAACCCCTGTACCAAATTCTACAGCCCCAAGTTCACAGCCTGCCCAACTGCAACGCCCAATGTCTCAACTTGTGCATCAAGTTTCACACAACATCAACAAGGTGTGTATCTCCATTGCTTTCCCCACCAATCAGACCACTATTTTCAGTTTTAACATCTGAATGAAAATATAGTGTTACAAAGTATGGATTAAACTCATGTGACCATTGAATCTGTTGGTTGAGTTGCAAATCAAGGAAATCAAATTCATTATTCTCCTAAAGGAGAAGTTGGATGATATTCCTGTTTTTCCTCACTGTGTTTGTTGTTGCAGCTACTTCCAGCATTGTGGGCATTGTTGTCATTTTGTTTGTACATAAAGGGTACATGAAAGGGACTGTCTTATAACTGATACGTATGAAAGAGATGGTTATGTGAAAGATGAGTGGTATGTTCATAAAATGTGGTATCTTAAAATGTGGACCTTTAGGTTGTGTGTTGCCGCCTGGTTGAACATATTGCGTGTATAAATTCTGAAGTGCTTCGCGATTCATATATTTTTAGGCAATGGCTTTGCCTATGACTTTATCCCAGCCCATGGCCTAATGGTCCCACCGTTAACGTACTCTCAGAATCTTGCCTTTTTTCCAATATTGTATGGAAGAGTTTGGAACAGGAGCCTCGTGACATTATTGTGTTGCAGCCTGTAGCAGGGATGGGAGGAGACCACCCCCGTGCTGCAGCCCACTCATTGCCAGATCAGAATCAGAATGTGAATGTGAAGCCAGCAACTTCAGTAGCATCCGTTGTTACTGCGGCCGGTCAGGCCGTGGCCAGCAAGCAGCACCATGAACAACAAAGACTTACACACGAGCAAGTATGTTTGACATGATGCTTGTCTTGATTGGTGGAGGCAGGAGTACTGAATAATTCAAGACATAAATAGTAAATGTTTTTGTATTACTTGCTATTATTATTCCATCCACTTGTCTAAACACTGAAGATCAGGTTTTCTAAGGGTATGAAGCATGTGAAGGCGCAATGTGAACTGAAAGTGTCTGATAGCAAAATGTACAGAATAACATTTAGATACGATGTAAGACATTACAGAATCAGAAACTCAGTGACTCATACTGGCCAACAAGTATTATTAGAATATTGAAATATATGTGGATACAGCATGTTGGGTCATGCGAATATAAAGGAGGGAAACAAGTATTGCATACAGAGTTTTGGTGAAGTGTACTCTTGGGCAGTGTATTAGTCTGTTTTTGGGCTTTGTATTAATGGTGTATTGAAATAGATCATAAATAAATGGGGTGTTATGAAGTAGACTGGATTTGAAGATCTGGCAGTGGGCTCTTGTGACCATTCTAAAGACCCTTTTGGGTGCACTATTTACGAGGCCTATGTCTGCATTCAGAAAAAAGTGTAAACTGTTGTTCATTATTCTTTGCCTCTTCAGATTCTTAACTGTATAGTCTGTGGGTAGTCCCATCATTGCTCCTTGCTGTCTTGATCTGCTACCAGTGTCAGGCTTCTTAGTGTCTGCACACTTACCATGGTTTTGTATTACGTGAGGTTGAGAATGTTTATGATCGTGTGAGGAACTCTAACTGTTAGGTACTGCTGCTTTGTAGAGTTAGTAGCTGAAATTTACTTTTTCTAATAGGCATTTATTATAAAATTAATTTTTGTTGCAGTTTCGTGCTGCTCTGCAAATGGTGGTCAGCCCGGGTGACCCACGTGAGAATTTGGAACAGTTTATGAAAATAGGAGAAGGGTCTACAGGTACTGTTTGTATTGCTGTTGATCGCACCACAGGAAGACAGGTTGCAGTAAAGAAGATGGATTTACGTAAGCAACAGCGGCGAGAGCTCTTGTTTAATGAGGTATGATGCCAGGAAGTTTCTTTCTTGTCTAATCTTCACTGTGATTTTGTGTTATACTGTTTGGTTTGAGTTCTTTAAGTGTCCTATGTCAGTAGACTATTTGTTGTGCATCTGAGGTATTTAGACTGTAATTCAATAACATTGTGCAGCTCTTTAATTTATCCTTTCATACACTTGATGGTTTACATAAACATTCACTTTTTTAACACCAGTCTTCCCTGGCAAGAAGGCCAGTTGAGTCTTAAACTGTGAAGAACAGTGAAACATGATCATGGTTGACAAATATGAATTAATGGGTGAGTGTGCATTGAAAAATTGTATAATTCATGGTCTCACAATTGGAAGCACAATCTTTTTTGTCCCAAGCACTTGGAATTTATGAGGTTTAATGTAGTACTTTTTTGTGTTCAAACATGCATGATTATATGTCTCAGAACATGTAGTGTTTAACATATGGTTATTGACATGAGGTATATTCATGTGCAGTCACATCTCTCGGTGTACATCTCAGTATGAATTCTTGTCTCACATTAGGGCTTAACTTTACAGTGTTCTGGGTAAAAAGCCTGCCTTCCTATGGTGGATTTTCAGTATCAATGAGACTTGTGTTGTTAATGCATTACTTAGGTAATATAAATTTATAATATGACAATAAAATGGAGTTTATCTTCTTATAATAAAACCAACTAGATGCACTAATTTCTCAAATTAATTTATTGAAAAAAAAACTACATGTTTACTGCAGTTCCTCTGTCCATCATCAGGAGTTTTTCACTGTACACACAGCAGTGGTATACGTCATACAGGTTTGCTGACAGCACGCTGTCAGCATACCTGTATGACATATACCATTGTTGTGTGTACAGTGAAAAACTCCGGATGATGGACAGAGGAACTGTCCAAAACATGCAGAGTTTTATTCAAAAAATTAATTTGAGAAATTAGTGCTTCTGTTTGGTTTTATTATAAGAATTTATCATGATGCACAGTCACCTGAACATCAAATTGGAGTTTATCTCTTGGGCTGCTATGATAGGCTGATGCAGAGATAGCCATACAGTTGAATCTTCAGTGAGTTAATTTGTTTATGGCATACTGACTACTTGAGTACAGATTTTTGCCAGTGGTAAGTTTGCCAGACATAAGCACAGAATTTTGCACTTTTGGTATGTTTATAACTGTTGATTTGTAAGTATAATTGCTGAGTTTGTTGGTGATGCTTCCATACTATCTTGCAAATGCTTTGCTTGAATGGTTCATTGGTATGTGTGTGGTCATTTGAAACAAACACTGAAAGATATTTGCTCTTTTTTTAGGTGGTGATCATGCGAGACTATCACCACCCAAATATTGTTGAGATGTATGACAGTTTCCTAGTGCAGGATGAGCTGTGGGTTGTGATGGAGTTCCTAGAGGGTGGTGCACTCACAGACATTGTTACACATGCCAGGATGGATGAGGAACAAATTGCCACAGTCTGCAAGCAGTGTCTTAAGGCACTTGCATACCTCCATTCACAAGGCGTTATACACAGGGACATCAAGAGTGATTCAATATTACTGGCAGCTGATGGCAGGGTATGTTGCTTGTGGTACCAACCACCACAGTTGTATTGCTGGCAGCTGATGGCAGGGTATGTTACTTGTGGTACCAACCACCACAGTTGTATTGCTGGCAGCTGATGGTAGGATATGTTTACTTGTGGTACAAGCCACCATATTCAGCATTGCTGGCAGCTGATGGCAAGGTATGTTACTTGTGCTACAAGCCACCGTATTTACCAGAATATATAGTGGGAGCTTTCTGCACTTCATTGTCTTATGATTGAAAAAGCTTTACAGAATTGTTTTTATCCCTGCTGAGCATGTATTAAAATCACTGTGTTTGTACGGTTATTACAAATCACGAGCCACTGAATAGATATTTGTAACATTTTATACTGGAAAACTTTACACACACCCATCAAGCCATTCAATTTTCATTTCCCTTGGACAGTAGTCATGCCCACATGACATGAATATGTATATGCATTACATAGCATTCATATATGTGTGCAGTTCCTGTATGCCCAGCTGTGACATTCCTGCTAGGCTATTCAGAAAACAGGCTATGTGGAGCACCAGCTGAGAGGTGCAAATGTGTCATAATAGCTCTACACTGCATTTACATTTTCTTTGTGTAGTCTTGCATCAGAAATCATTTTAAAATTGTATGCTGTGCTGGGGTTAATGTTTTTACATATAGCAGTGTGTGATAACTGTGTCCAGGCTCAGTAGTGGAGAACCATTAGCTTCTTTAAATATGCTTCCTAATGTAATGCTTGCAGCCATCATGACAATGCTGGCTATGGAGATCTGTGTATGCTGGAACATGCTCATATGGGTAGACATTCTTGTCTATATCTGTATACAGTGTAAGTTTTCTGTTGCTGGTAGGCTAGTAGTCGTGATAGGGTCCAGCAGATAGCTGGTGCATGGAAGGTCTTGAAATAGGGAAAGGGATTGCTTTGAAGAGTGAATGATGCTCAAATTGTTAGCATAATTGCAAGTCACTACATATACTTTGTGCAGTGTGTAAGCTAAGTACAACAGATAATTGTGATGTTTGTGTTTTAGATTACAATTGACATACATTTGCTGTAAACCACAACCAATTTTATTAGTCCTGTCAACACATGCTATATATTTTGGTGTGTGTGTGTGTGTATGTATGTATGTATGTGTGTATATACAGGGTGGCCCAAAAAAATGTATACATACTTTGACATGAAAAATATTACTCTAAAATCATAACTACTCTTTTTATGCAAAAGCAAAATTGATATGAGAGATGTCCTTGAATTTTGGATTCAATGTAGGTGTTCGAAGTGGCCACCATCGGCATGCATCCAAACACTGTCGAACCCGCCGAACTTCTGCATGAACTACATTCTGTAATGTGTCCAGCGTGATAGCTGCACACGACATTGCAATGCTTTCTCGTAGATCATCCAGTGTAGCTGGTTTACTCCGATAAACATCATCCCTTAGGGACCCCCATAGGTAGAAGTCGAGAGGTGATAGATCCGGGGACGGTGGTGGAAACTCAACAGCACCTCTTCGACCTATCCATCATCCAGGTAGAGTTTCATCCAGGTACATCCTGACATCTCGATGGTAGTGGGGTGGAGCGCCATCTTGTTGTAGGTAAAAGCTTTCGTCCCCATACAGTTCTCGGATGGCGGGTAAAATTGATGTCTGAAGCTTATCAAGATACAGTGCACCGGTAACAGTGCCTTCAAAGAAGAATGGTCCAATCAAACCCCAGGATGACAAACCACAACACACAGTAACTCCCGGTAAATTTACGTGTTTTTCCAGATGAATGTGCGGATTTTCAGAGGACCAGTACACAATTGTGGCAGTTTACAGTACCATTCAGTTTGAATTGTGCCTCATCAGACCAGACAACCTTCCCTGCAAATGCCTCATCATCACGCATCATGCTTTCAAACCACTCACAGTACTCAAGTCGTCGATCTCTGTCGTCGTCATTCATAGCAAGCAGCAGTCTTGGAATGTACACTTTCCACTCTGCACTTTTCAAAATTCATTGTACACTTGATCGACCAACTCTGGTTTCGCGTGAACACTGTTTCACAGACTTTTGTGGTGAACGTGTAAATTGTTGTAACACCGCAGCAGGGGTAGCTAGAGTTGTTGCTGTCCGTGGTCGACTGGATCCTTCTTTGTGCACATCACCAACAGTTCCGTCGATTTCAAATTTATCCCGAATACGCACAATTGTTAGACGTGTTGATGGCTGTGATCCAAACTCATTCCGCCATTGTCGCTGTACCTCGCTAATGTTTTCAAACTTAAAGTACCACTTCAGCACTGCCTTCCGTTCTTCAAATGACAGTCTTGCTTCAGCCATGTTGGGTCACTGTCTTAACGATTAAGGACATCAGCGCCTGTGCCATCTGCTGAGAAAACAATATATTACACTCACCCTGAAATAAAAATTTCATTTACATTTATTCCAAAGATATTGATGAGTAAAGAGTGTGTACATTTTTTTGGGCCACTCTGTATATATGTGTATATGTATGTATGTATACACACGCACGTGCGTGTGTGTGCATGTGTGTATAATTTTATATATATATATATATATATATATATACACACACACATATATATATATATATATATGTGTGTGTGTGTGTGTGTGAACATATGTAGAATTTTATATATATATGTATGTATATATAACGTATTTAATGCGTGAAGATGGTCAGTATGACAGAAACATGTAGT
>Ga0131853_10007649_pt1 | contig 19591 bp, 15 predicted proteins | sample TergutLab28metaG_FD_92764 | JGI IMG/M metagenome (GOLD analysis project Ga0131853, IMG submission 92764) | Labiotermes labralis P1 segment gut microbial communities from Petit-Saut dam, French Guiana - Lab288 P1 (version 2) (version 2) | ecosystem: Host-associated > Arthropoda: Insects >... | reverse complement strand
TGTGACCACGGCAAAGGAAAAATTTCAGGGCTCCAGATTAGTGCTTAGTGGTGTTTTAAGAAGTGAAAGAATGAAATGGCAGCGCGTCGGGGCAGCAAATGACAGACTTGAATGGGTAGCTAGTAGACTAGGAGGACATAGCCGAGGTTGTGCCCAAAAATGTCTTGCTGAGGAACATATCCAGGCTCAGGTGGCAGGAATTAAGATAAGCCCGGAGAAAACTGCATAATGGGGAACTTCATAGTTTTTACTGCTCGCCATACACGATGCGAATGATTAAATGAAGGAGATGTGGATGGGTAGTGCGTGTGGCACGTATGGGGTAGAAGAAAAATGTGATTTGGTGGGAAACCCTGTGGATAGAGAACACAAGGCGTAGATGGGAGAATAATATACAAGTGAATATAGAGAAATGTTACGAGGGCTTGGATTGGTTTTATTTGACTGGGGATGGGTAAAAATTCTGGGCTTCTGTGAACATGGTAGTGAAACTTCGGTTTCCAGAAAAGTTCCGGGAGTTTCTTGACTAGTTGAGGAATTGTTAGTTACTCAATAAGGGCTCAGAACCTTTGAGTTAGTTGTTTATTGTTTTACAATGACTGATTTACTTGGTATATTTGTGAGGTTGTGTAGATGTATGCCGATATGGCGAAAGTGGTAAGTGGGATGTGGATGGTCGATGTGAAGGAAATGGGAATGATAAAGGTAACGAGGATGATTGTGGTGACAAAGGTACTGCTAAGTGCTTTAATAAGTGAATCGAGATCAGAGAGAGAGAGAGAGAGAGAAACGGGAAGGTGAGAGAACTGTCCAAGTCGCAACAGAAAATCTCGCGTCAGCTTCGTGTTGTCCGCACAGTCATATTGCCGTTTGAACTACGACTGTAAACGTAGCCATCACGCAATGTTTTAATTTTCGTGACTTACTTCACAAAAAAATAAGAAGAAAGTGTACATACTCGTACATACCCTACAGTCTGACAAATTGGTGCTCTAAATCTGATGTTAGTGCCTCGGGAAACCTGGTAATACAGCAAAACAGCAATCTTATCGAACTGGAGATGAATGTTTATGTGACTGCTGGGGTCTGGAACAAGCACATTTGTGCGCCCCTGTTGTGCCACTAAGAAGACGCATGGCGTCTGTTCCCAGAGAGGTTACTATGTCTGCAAGCGATGTATATTGATTGAACGGCTGTCATAGAGCATGGCAATCGCATGACCACTGATGTCGTGTTCGATGACGCACCCTGAAGTGGAACTATTATTCTGCTGACTCTCACGCGATTAGGTTAAAGCTAATATCAACTTACAGACGCAAATGGCGAGCTTTTATCCAACTAATGTGTCCCACGGGTGAATGCCTATCCCGATGAGGTGAAATCCTTAAGATAAGGGATTTTTTTGGGGAGTATGCTTGAGAGAAAGGAGTGTATGCACGTAGAAACAGAGTCGAATGCTATAAATAGAAATAATATATAGTCAAAGACAACACAATTAATGATTTTATTAAGGTGTATTTCTTACATTGTTTCGTTCAACGACATGTTTCGGCTCTAGTTATAAGTCATAACTAGAGCCGAAACATGTCGTTGAATGAAACAATGTAAGAAATACACCTTAATAAAATCATTTATTTGTGTTTGACTGTATATTGTTTATAGTTCTGTACAACACAACGGGGATGTCTCACCTGAAAGAGTCGAATGCGTTTCGTTTGTTCATTATGGTTTCATGTGTTCCAATTACTGGGATTGTTTGAACATATTGTGCAGTTAATACTCTATAATCATTAAACGAAGTTCCTGTGTAATGTATTACATTGTGAATTACGTACGTAATTGACTACTTGTTCTTTTATGGTATCTCGTTTCTTGGAATCGAGAGGATCGTGAATTTCAGGATTTTACAGCATACATGTGCATGCATATGTACGAGCGTTTTCATATGTGTACGGTTATGTATTACAATAAAATTTGAATTTAAAAAGGCAATGAAAATGGGGAAAACAATTTTAGAAAAATGATTTGTACACCAAGAGTAATGAAGGTGGAATTTCACTTCTGCCAGAAACGACTTCCTCTTGCCTTATCCTGTTTGCTTTTCCCTCTTTTCTTGAGTCTTTTGAGAGCGCGAGGTTTGTCCTCCCTTTCTACGTTCGGTGGCTCAAAATTCACATCGGTAAACGTTCACTTGTCTTTAGGAAGTTGCAGGAAGAGAGCGTTAGGGTGTGTTTTTTTTAATTCTGTGGACAATATCTCGAGGTGTCAACAAAACACAAAGCAGTATTATCACGAGGTTTAATCTGGTTCTAACACCGTGACACATGTAATCAATATCTCACGTGCTGTTTAGTATAACGCTATTTACTAAACATACCATAATATTATTCCAATGTAAGTAATCAAGCATTTCCCGATAAATTAATGAGCTAAGTAACCAGTAAACCAGACAAGTAATTAGTTGGTTAAGTGACTACATGTCTCTGTGACTAAATACCGTAGCCAACAAATTACTACTACTACTACTACTAATAATAATAATAATAATAATATATTTAACTGCAAATGGGCTGTCACCCGTTGGCGGTGGTTATTATGCATGTACTTATCCGGTAAATTACTTATTCTAGGTGCTAACCAGTAAACTAAGTCAGTAACTACCTTACTTAATAATTGAATAAATAATATATTTGCCTTTCTCCACTCAGAAGTCCGCGTTTGATCCTGGACCAGTCGATGTGCGATTTGCGGGTGATTGAGTGGCACTGGGACGGGATTTGCTAAGAGTACTTCATTGTTTTCCTCTTAATATTATTGCGCGAATACTCGATACCCATTTACTTGTACATTTACCAGCGTCCTACGTAATACCTGATGAATCATTTTACTTGGCCTAGGCCATTTTGTGCTGCCACGTTGTAATGAACATATATACGTTTTTATCTTTATTTCTTATTCTGACCTCTTTCTTCCCACTCTTTGTAGGTGCGGAGGATTATTATTACACATGACCACACTCAGTGACACACACACACACACACTCACGCGTGCGCGCGCGGTAGGACTTCTCTGGACGAGCGAACGGCCTGATGCAGAGGTCTGTACCTGTAAAACACAAAACATTTGTCAGAGAAAAACTTCTATGCTCCTGGTGGTATTCGAACCCCCGATCCCAGCAAGCGAGGGGCCGCAGACTCACGCCTTAGACCGCGCGACCACCAAAACTGAAGTGTACTTCTCAGACCTTTAATCAGTATCTCGAAATTCAATTAGGTTATGGCTTAATGACTTAAAGTTCTTGACACACACCTACGGACATCGATGGATATCCATACTTCTCAGACTACACTCTGGTTCTACTTATCAACCTACACTTCAGCTGTACTTATCAGCCTACACTCCGGTTCTACTTATCATCTACATAGGTTTCTACTTATCGACCTAAACTCCGGTTCCACTTATCAGTCAACGAACTTCCAGTAGCTTGTCAGAAGTTCTCAGTTCAACAAGGGATGACCAGACGTACACATCTTATGTTGTTACTGTACATACTAAATACGTTTTGCTAGGATAGGGACAGGTACACTTTAAATTATTTCATCCCGTCCAACCGATTACCTGAGCACCCAACTGCCTGACTGAGCGAATAACTAACTAATGGACATACCAGTTAACTAATAAATTCGGAAGAAAAAGCTAATAGCTGCTACTCCGTTCCTGAAAAAATTCCCAGGACTTTACGAAAAGCTGAAATTTTGTGAGAGCTTTCAAATTTTCCCTACCTGTAATAGGTACATGCTTATGTTTTAATTTATGTCATAAAGTATACTTTATTACACACGCCGTAAAATATATTTTAATATGCTCTTCTAATCGACAACTGGAACTTTCAAATCTACTCTTAGCTCTAGGTTTTTCCACCAAAACGTTTATATTTCTCTTCTTTCCCACGTGTGCCATATGCTCCGTTTATCGCATCCTCCTTGATTTGGCGAGTCTAATACTGTCTTACGAGATTACAAATAATTAAGCTTTTTATTATGCACTTTTTCCCAGGTTCTCATTAGTGCCCGGTTCTCTAACATGTTTTGTTACATTTTCAAATTATTCACAGCGTATATTACATTACCTGTACAGCCTCACAACCGTACTGAATGAAAACCGTCCATGTATATTTTGCGTGAACATTGTCTTTTTTTTTTTTAATTCAATACCCTCTACGTTCTTCCCTTAATATGGTGAACAAGTTTCACACCCTTCAACAGCAGCATACATGGAATTTTTCCTGCTGAACTATTTGAAAACTGCATTCAGGTTTTCTGTAGAATGTCACTGTCCCCAACGAGCGTTGTAGAACGAGCCACAGAAATGTAATTATTGCGTTTGCAGTAAACCGAATTTGATGACGTAACCATTACTCCTGATGTGGGGGAAGTAATATTACCCAGTTCAACAAATTTGACTCATGGCAGTACAAATGTTACTGTATGTACATTACACAGTACTTGTGAAAGCAAATTGAATAACACCATATTTTAATTCAAAAGCGATTTTAAAATGCGTTTCATATTAATATCACAATTAAATGCGTCGGTATGCTGAAGAAATTAGCCTTCTTCGTAGAGCAATACTTCGGACTGTGGTTTGCCATTAAACCGTACTGCTGCGGTTGGTACGGGTTATAAAGACGTTTCATGAACCCCTGAAGTACCGCTCTAACCCTGTTAACTGCGTTTCTGTAATGTTTATGGTCAGGAATTTCGGTGACATTGGCCGAGAATTGGTTTAAACCGCCAATCAGGTCTCTCTGAATACTGTTAAATATTATTTTCATCTTTCATAACGTACATAAACTATCTCAGTGAAAGGCATGCACTTACCGTGAGAGTAAGCGTCTGCTCCATTCAGGAATCTATTTAGGCCTATATAAAGCTAAACAAGACAAGAGACGTTTGATGTTGTATAAGGTTTAAGGTTCTCACGTTGGTACTATGACTGCCGTCTTCTGTTTGACACCGTGTAGCTGGTAGATGGTGCTAATACTGAGAAGGAACTTTTGTTTCTACCTGTAGGGCTGTGAAACCCCACAAGGCCGCACTATGACATAGGCAAAAGCAGTCCGTTACAGGCCTGGACAGGCCCAGAGGGTTCCAGGAAGTTAAGGTTCCCAGATTTCGTGACAGCGGCACAGGATGGTGGTAGGTTGTCAACCTTACGCACCGGCCGCCTTTATCCCAAGGAAATGTTCCTGGTACTCATTTCTGTTAGAGGCTGAGTCGACCCAAGGGCCATAGTGCGATCGGAAGGATTTTATGTCAATGAAAAATCCACTGACACCAGCTGGGATCGAACCAGTGACCTTTCGATTTGTAGCACAGCACCTTAACCACTGAGCTATCGCGGTCCTCGTTATTACATAGGCGCTTCCTTTAATTTCAAGGTAATTATTTTTATCCAAGACAACTAGCACTGCTTTATGTGAAAGCGAGCATAACAAAACATAATTTATTTCCCTACAGAACTTTGATCGATCTTCGTAATGGAGAAGCTGTTTTTTTCTCTGTTCTGAGGGGACTGAATTTTTCTATAAAATTTACATCAATTTTGGTCTTCAAAGTGTTAAACAGCATTACGTTTCGTATTGCTCGTGACATCTACATATTAAATTGCCTCTGCTCTTGAAGAGCATAGTGTCCGTGTTGCGGTATGTGAGTATATCTTGGCAAGTTGCGATACAACTACCGGGCCGTTATATACCAGTAACGTCAAAAATAAATGTGGCAACATGATTGAGATAAACGGATGTATATCACTGTCGTGTTTGTCCGCCATTTTTCCTGCAAAAAGTATAGTCTCCTAGTGCAATCTGCTGTCTGTATACACATCTTGAGTGAACAAAAGAGAACAATGAACATCTCTTCCACTTTTGTCTCGCATTGTTCTTATATTAGAAACGATGACAAACAACGCCTAACGCCCAGTCAGTATGAAGTTGGGCTTCTGGAACGTTAGATGTAGTTTGCCGCTCAAAGGCGCGTCGCACCTATGTCGAAAGTAAAGAAGCGTAACTCAGTGAAAGCAATACGACCGGTCAATGCACAACTTTACTGGCATCGATTGTGATAACAGCTGCATGTTTGGGTTACGTAAAGTAGCCATCATGAGGTTGTGGTTATCAGAAAAGGAGAAATGTGTAAATACTAGTAGAATTATATATATGTACACACACACACACACACACACACACATATATATATATATATGTGTGTGTGTGTGTGTGTGTGTGTGTAATTATACAAATTAATAGACGAGATCACAGCCTTCAATAAGGTACACATAAACAGTTAAGACATAAAAAAACATTTTTCAACATATAAAGTGTTGTAAAATTATGTGAAACAATTTTAAAAGTGGAAGTTAAAAACTTCGATAAAAAGTCGTTGTTTTGTTTTAGTGTTTATCGAAGTTCGTAACTTTGAACTTTCATTTTTAAAAGTGTTTGAGATTGTTACTCAATACTCTTTGTATATTTTAAAATGTTTTTCTTGTGCATCTTTTATATGTACCTCATGTAAGGCCGAGATATCGTCTATTAATTTGTATAATTGTCTGTAAGGCTACAGGTATGTAATTCTCCTTTTCACGTTTCCGATAATGACAGCCTGATAATGGCTACTTTACGTAGCCGAAACATGTAGCTGCTATAAAAATCGCTACTATAAAATTTGTGCATTGACCGGTTGTATTTATTTTATTATGTATTCAAAAACCCCAACGGGGTTGCCACACCTTATACCAACGACTCAGTGACATGACACCTTAATTATTCAGTACTGAATCTTACGTATAGAGTTAAATGTTAAGGCGAAGTAAAGTTTAGCTTATAACAGGCCACGAAGTCTCAGAGGGGGAGTAGAGGTATGGCTGTACTCTGTCTTTAACCTCGGCGCTATATAGGGGTTGGTGGTCAACGCCACGCCTCGGCCGCTTTACCTCCGGCGAATACCCGGTACCCATTGTATAGGGGGCTGGGTGGCCCTCAGGGCCATTGTTGACATGTGCGTGAAACTTCACTCCCACCGAAATTCGATCCCCGTACCGCTCAGACAGTAGCAAGTTGCTATACCAACTACGACATCTTGTATGTACTTTTTTTTTGTTTTTCAAATCATTTTTTTACTTCTCTGTTTTCCTTCAGACGCTTCAATCTTCCGGATATTAAAAACAGATATTTAGTACAAGTTTCTGCGAACCATTTCTGCCATATCTCGTACCTAAAGACTAAAAAGAAAGCGTGTTCTTGATTTCTTGTGGGGGTAATTCTTGGTCTTGCACTTGCACTTCCTTGTGGGGGTGATGCTTGGTCTTGCACTCCAAGTGAGCAGATTAGAGATGTTTGAAAACGAAGCAAGAGTTGGGTGTTTGGACTTCAGAGAGAATAAATGACAATTACAGGAGAAATTTAAGCAACGAATGTCTTCATAATTTGCGCTGTACATGATATGCTGCCGGGGCGATAAAATGCAGGACAGCGGCATGCGATATGCAACAAGCATCGGAGAAATGAGGAAGGTACAGAAAATTTCATCGACAAGTTTTGGAGAAGAGACGACGTGAGAGGCCCCATGTAGAAGGACTGGCGATATAAATAGGCGTCTTAAAGGGATATCGTGTGATGACGCAGACTAGGTTCAGCGAGCGAGCTGGGTAATGAATTGTGTCTTCTACAAGATGTCCCAGGTACACATGAAGCTCAGTGTATTTTTTTGTTTTAAATATCTCCTGCAACATTTATATACGATCTTAGCAACTGACCAACTTAATGCACAAGTTCTTATTTTATAATAAGTTTATTATATTCCAGTACATGTTTCGAGCACTGTATCTGGTATCATCACACTGAAACAAGTGAGTGGTTTCAGTGTGATGATACCAGATGCTGTATAATACAATTTGACCTCCTGATGATGAGCACAACAGTGCTCGAAACATGTACAGGAATATAATAAACTTATTATGAAACAAGGTTTGTGCATTAAGTTGGTCAGCTGCTAAGATTATACTGAGATGCACTGTCAGCAAAACATCAAAATTTATATACGAAACATACCGCAACTCCGTTAAGGAAAGCCGTCCATGTAGCACGTAGGGTAGCTCACATTTTATCATCATCATTAACCCACCGAACGTCTGGGTATTTAAGACCTTTTTCGTTAAACGTGGCTGTGCTTTTGTTAGTCGCTGTCATTTAAATATGTTCAGTGTTCATATCACATTGTAATTTAACGCTTTAGATTGTTTGAAGATTGAAGATTATCGCAACTCCTTCGAGTAATGTAAAATTAAAATTGTAAATGCCATTTATGAGCATGTCTTCAAGTCTCTTTAAAGTAACTCTATCAGCATAGCACGAGGATGTGTGTGAATCGAATTTGTGAAGTGGCATGAGGACTAAATGCATGTCTGGCTTCTCGGATTACCTTTGAAACACAGTGGTTAGTTTATGCACCAGCACATTTAACAACTCGGGAGCTCCGCGTTTTACACGAAGGGTGTAGTAATGTGTTCCGCATAATACTCATAAGACACTGCGGTTGTTCCCCTAAACTGCATTAACTGCTGGTAGACCAATGCCGTGTTTACTGTGACGTAGAGATTGAATATTTAAAGCTCGCGAGAACGAATTTATCGAAATGCATCTCCCGTTCCATGGTTCAGGCGGTTAGCCTCCGGCTTCTGACCGCGGAGGCTGGGGATCGATCCTGGGCCAGTCCGTGTGAAGTTTGTGGTGCACATAGTGGCAACGATGCAGGCTTTTCTCCAAGTTTTTGTATTTTTCCACTGTCAGTGTCATTCCACCAATGCTACATACTTACCTTCATCTATACCGGAATGAGAAACTGGCGAAAGCTGGGAACCTTCCAAAAGCAATACTTTTTCTGAGATGACGGAACAGTGGAAAGAAAAATAGACTACAGTCACTTTTTATCGAAATGTCGTCCTTCCGTATGCAAAATTCAAAATTCTACCCTAAAGCATAACTTCGTTCTTCTGCTGCATATGGTACTCATGCATTTCCATTCACCTTGCCATTTTCACTTCTTAAGGTTCCTCATTTCCAAAATCCTACCTCCACCAAATGGATGAGCGGACGCAGTCTGTGAACATTCAGAGCAGGAAATTTTCTCTTCCCCTCCGAAGTAAACGTAAAGTCTCTTCTTTTTATTTTGCATCAAAGCAGTTCGATGTTATTACACATGTCCTTCCAGTGCACTCTCTCCACTAGGTCTAAATTTCTCATTGAAACTGATAGCGTAATTTGTTTATCCGAGCGCTACACAACCTCTCGTTCAGTTGTTTTTTAACAATTGCTATTCAGAGGTATAGTTAAGGTGGATGGAATTTCCAGTGTGAGAGAGATTGCTTGCATTTTGCATGATAATTATATGCGTCACTGAGTTCCGACAAAATTAATTACTTGCGAACGTTTTTTTGTAAAACGCCAGTTTTACGAGGGGGTTAATTAGTGCTGTGAAATTGAAAATTCCACACCTTGGTGGCTATGTTTTCAGATTCTGAATATTTACTTTGAAGTAAAGACTGTGTATGCTTTAAACCACTGGGCTATCATTGGCAAAACGAAAAGGTTTGTGGCAGATTTGCGACTGTTTAAATGACACACAAAATGTTTTATTTACAGATAAAGGAAAATTCCCTTTACGTTTAGGTGAAGAGGTTGTTAAAAAGCATATAATTCTGGACTGCTTAGCAACTAGAAATTGGAGAGCAAAATGATTAAATGAAATATGGTTGCATGTTATATATATATATATATATATATATATGCAACCATATTTTTCATTCATATATATATATATATATATATATATATAAAAAGAAAAGTGATCCCGTTACAGGCCCGGTGTGGCTCAGAGGGTGGGTAGAGGTATAGCTATACTTTTCCATGACCGCGGCTCTAGAAGGGGGCGAGTGGTCAGCAGCACGCCCCGGCCGCACTTTACCCCCGAGAAAGATCCGGTTCCCAATTTTACAGGAGGCTGGGTGGGCCCTAGGGCCGGTCTGGACGGGGGAAAATCTCGTCCCCACCGGGATTCGATCCCGGACCGTCCAGCCAGTAATCAGTCGCTATACCGACTGAGCTACCCGGCCCGTTATATATATATATATATATATATATATATATATATATATATGAGGTGGTATCCAAAATTTTCCGGACTGGTGCCGCCATCTATACAGCTTTTGTGGTAGCGCGAAGCACCGATGGGTTGTAGGACTACCATGTCTAGTGAGTCAGTGTGCCAAGTTGCACTTAGCTGGGTGGACGTGGGCAGTTTTCACACGCGTTTGTTTGGTGTCGTGTACATGACCTGTGGCAATTTTACGACGGGTCAGAGAAAGGAACAGCGAGTGTGCATCAAATTTTGTGCCAATCTTAGGAAAAGTACTACGGAGGCCCTCACAATGATTTAACAAGCCTTCGGGGGCCAAATCTTGAGCCGTGCGCAGCTGTTTCAATGGTATGCCCGGTTCAAGACTGGTCGATCATCAGCTGACGATGAGGAACACACAGTGAGACACAGAAGCTGCATAAATCCTGAAATTATTGCACGAGTTCAAGAGCTCCTACGTCAGAATCGACGTCAGACTATTCATGACAGTGCTGAGGAGGTGGGAATTGGTTGTGGGACATGCCAACGGGTTCTGAAGGAAGAACTGGGAATGCACCCTGTCGCAGCCAAATTTGTGCCCAGGATCCTGACAGCTGACCACAAGTAGCAGCGCTTCAACGTCTGCACTGAAATTCGTCAGGTCGCCTCCGATGAAACTTTCTTGTCCAGGGTCATCACTGGTGATGAGAGCTGTGTTTACCGTTACGACCCTGAAACAAAGCAACAATCATCCCAGTGGAAAAGCCCCACATCATCAAGGCCAAAAAAAGGCCAGACAGGTGAAAAGCAATGTCAAGAGCGTGACCATCACTTTCTTCGACTTCAAGGGGATTGTGCACAAAAATTTGTCCCAACAGGCGAAACTGTGGATTCTTGGTTCTACTGCGACGTTTTGCGGCGACTGCATGAAAAAGTGTGAAGACGTCGCCCCAAACTTTGGCGAGAGAAGACCTGGCTGCTTCACCATGACATCGCCCCGTCTCACACTTCCGTCCTCACCCAGCACTTTCTGGCGAAAAACAAAATAGCTGTAATCCCCAACCCACCGTACTCCCCTGATTTGGCACCCTGTGACTTCTTCCTACTTCCAAAAATGAAATTGAAGCTGAAAGGACGCCGGTTTGATATCATTGAGGAGATGCAAGCCGAATCGCAGAGAATGCTTGACACTGATAGAAAAGGGCTTCCAGGAAGCGTTCCAAAAATGGAGGAGAGGGTGGGACCGTTGTTTACATGCGGGAGGGAACTACTTCGAGGGTGACGGCGGCCGATAGGCCTTGTGGTGAATTTTACGATTTTTACAGCGTCAGTCCAGAAAATTTTGGATACCACCTCGTATATATGGAGATAGCCCACAGGAAAATATTAAAATGCAGTAAGAAATTTAGGCAGATGTCTAGACCAGATCACTTATGAATGGTTTAATAAAAAAAATATTTTTGAATATTTATCAAGTTTTGATGGACTACTACTACCATTACTACTACTACTACTACTACTACTAGTAGTAGTAGTAGTAGTACTGGTAGTAGTATTAACATTAGTAGTATGTGATGACCCAACAGGATGCTGTGTACACAACAGTGTTCTTCCTTTGAACTGCACGTCACAGCTGGGCACCCAGTGTGAAGTGCTTGCCCTCGCGACCTGTCTACTTGAGAGGTCATCGTAGTTTATGTTTCTTCTCTCCCCTCTTGCATAAAACAATCCTGCCTCTTCTCCCACAATGCAGAGCAGAGTCCCATAATTTATCAGTGTGTGTTTTTGTTGTGCTTTCAACACTCATGCAAAGTTAATACATGCATCATAACCGAATTTGTTTTGTTTGCAAATAAGATAAAATGTCATTAGCTGCGCTTTGTTCTGTATGTGCTTATCTACATAGAGGGATAAAAATGTGGCACCGTTTGCCATGCGCCTTGTGGGGTAAAATTTCACACTCGTAAGGCACTTCTGTACAAGAGAAACCGCACATACGAACAGTTCCCATTGCTCCTTACCAACTGTTTGCCGTGATATAAAGTACAGAATGTGATAAGCATGCTGAACCTTGTGTTACAGAATGTGCACACGAAATATCATTTAATTTTCAAACCCTATTAAGTCAAAAAGGTGGACGGGGTTTAATATTAAACCCCCCTTGCAAATGTGTATACAGCCTTCTATGACGTTAAGTAACTCTGAATTGTGTTCACACACGATATTAATCTGTTTTGTAATTCTCTTGCATCCAAAGATTGATTTTTGTGTCGGATGCGAAGTTTGTTTTCTGTGAGGTAGAACTTGAATTTTTATATAGGTGTAATTTAGACGAGAGTCGGTCTCACAGTGCTACCACTGCTTTAAATCAATTTTTTATTCCGTCACGGGCGAGCAGACCAGTGTTGGTGTGTGTGGGTTTGTGTACAGTAGGTGTGTACATACTCATACATACGTACATACATACATACATAAATATGTACGTACATACAGGCATATGTGCAGGGAGTACAGCTTAAAGCGAAACCTAATCGTAGCAATAGTGCGACCGGAGATATGGCCCGCAGGGGGCGAACGTCGTAGAGCAGATGACATAGACTGCTACATAGCGACCGATGGCGGCTGCCGCTCTGCCGTCGTCAGTTCAGTGTTCAAAGATATCCACTCGAGTCTCGTCTGTGCCAAAAAATGTCTTGTACCATTGGCTGTAGATCTACAGGACTCGCATTTCCGCTTGCTGGAAGATTTATTTTCAAATTCTCGCGCCATACATGTGATTTGTTCCATGAATCTGACCAACAGCATAGCTGAAAGCTGACAGGCTTTAGTGCATGGAACTGGGTGTTTAACTCTTTAGCTGTCTTGATGTAATCCTACATATAGGTTAATTTACCCATTCCTGTAGAATCCAAGGTTTTCTCTCTTTCTTTCTTTATTTCTTGTGACCCAATGTGGACCATGGCCTCCTCATTCATGAGGTTCCCAGATCACACAAAACGACGCACCACAGTCGGTGGAACTCTTCCGGCCGAGTGATCAGCTCGTCGCAGACACTTTTACCTGACAAGACACAACTCTCACAAGAGACGGACATCCATGCCCCTGGCGGGATTCAAACCCCACATTCTCAAGGCGAGCTTCCACAAACCTTCGCCTTAGATTCCATGACCAATGGGACCGGAATGAAGGTTTTCACGAGTCGGCATATATATATATATTTATATTTATATATTCTGTTCATCTAGGTTACAAAATTAATTTCTTCGTGTACTCTCATAGTTATTTATAAACGTTTTAGAGGAAACTGCTAAACCCTGCCTGTGGTAGAACTGAGTTAACATGTGCAGTGGCTAGGTTATGTGAAGTTGTGGAATGAGGAGTTAATATGTTTCTCTGATGCAGTGCCATACTTTGTCATAACCCAGAATTTTCGTGGCAAAGAAAGCGGGAATCTTATGTCGTGCACGAATACCGACGGCACAAGTGGCTGTCCTGTAGCGTATTTTGTAGTTTTATTCAGTTCTTCCACTAAATTTGTTAGTAGTGCGTCCAGATGAGTCACGATCGCCTTCCCTACATTACATCCAACTCACTGAATGTTTGTCCCAACACATTCTACCATATTTTATGTGTGATTGATTGTGGTCATAAAAAGGACTTCGCCAATGAACGATGTCTGATGAATGAAACAGAGAGAGTCTTTAACGAGGTTGGAAGTTCATTTCATATTGACCAGCCTGGAGAGCCCAAAAACATGTAATTGCATTCAGTCGCTGTGGAAACATCAAATCACGTATAGAATGTACATTTTGTATGAGCGCGTGTCTTAATGCTTCCGTTTCGAAGTGCCTTCAGGTCAGTCTCTCTTCAAAAGTCTTCCGTCGACAGTTGGTAGCCTCGTATATAACCAAGAAAATCTCTGTTTTTATGCAACCAGAAGTTTTCACACAGTGATGTTTGCGGGATATTTCCACTAGACCCTATCCCCAGCAGGACTCATTTCACGCCTGCCACAGCTATCAAAGATCAACTTTAACATTATCTTCCCATGTACACCGACGTCACCCAAGTGAATTTTAACTGTATAATTTTCAGGAGAAACTTTCAAACCCATTTGTTATTTCTCAGTGTACTGCATCGTCCTGTGCACCCCGTGCTTGTTAATTTTATCACACTGAGGGTAGCCAGTGAAGTGTAATACATGTAACAGAATATACTGTTTTTCTTCGAATGGAAATTTCGTTTTAATATTATTACGTAGCTATTACTGGGTACGTTGATGTACGAGCTTTGGTTTCCTCACGGCTGTGGCAGTGTAGATTCCCGTCCTGTTGAATATGATTCCGTAGAGACTGGTATAGAAGTACGAGTTTTCGGAAAATCGTGCAACTTCCAGGTTCGGGGTAATCCAGGTTAGCTGACATATCCCGAAGGTGGAGATCTTAATAAGTTTACTCTGAAATGACTGTGTTGTAGGAGTATTCCTAGAATGTTATTGTGTGCTATCTAACGTAATTTGTTCACCTAGAATACCGAGGATGCTAGGTGCTTGTAATACGACGTTAAGTACATGAAACATTACTAGACTTCCCAAGACGCGTTGTGAGAGACTGGTAAGTAAATTATGTGCTGCGGTGATGATATGGAGATTTTTATGTTCATAAAGAGCAAGCCACTTTATGCCAGAAAGTAAGTTTTTTTAAAGATAATGTGCGCAGTTTTTGTGTATATAATGAACAGCTCTTGTAAGAAGTCTGCCCAGACCAGTAGTTGACAAAGTGTGGTCGTCATTTTCTTAACAATTATTACTGACTGGGTTATTTTACATGTACTAGGTTTTACGCACTTTTTAAAAGAAATTGTCAACCATTTAAACATCAATAAAATTCATAATCTGAAAACATTATTAAACCTCTCTATTTCAGATTCTTTGCCATCCATGTCAGTCATAATATTTGTTTATACCGCAATGAATATGCAATTAAACAGTCCAATTGTCTTCACACCAAGTCTGATGAAACAGTTATATCGCCATCTCTCGGAAACCAGAGTTATTTCTTGACGGTCTGGCATAGCAAGTGAAGGAGAGTCCGGTTCGAACCCAACGGTTCACACAACCGCCTTGTGGAAGCGGATATATCTTTCAGAGAATTCACCGCAAAAATGTACAAAAATCCGATGTTTGTGTCGAAGTATTCTTAAGGCTAATTTGCACAAAGTCAACGATATTGATGCTGCTTGTGAGTCTACTTCCTTTAGACAGGCAGCCTTTAATTTTTTCACTCCTTGCTTAGTTAGATGTTGCGCTAAATTCATGTCGTTTCTATGGAACAGTGTATTGGGGCAAAACGACTTTCTGGAGAAGAGGCACATTTAAGGAACAGACTTACTGCATTAACTATTTGTATTGTTATTTGGTATGTCTGCGTTTTAACTAGGGTTCGTTATAAGAACTTTTGGGCTGTTTTATTATGCCGACATATTTTTCCTTCTTAAAAATTTTGCATAAATTAATGGATTTTATGAAACTTGCTATTAACATCCTGCGACTATAGTTTGTCCCACGATTATAGATTTTAATTTTCTGCCTTCAATGGCAGAACAGTTCGGTTGAGCGAAATGTTAAGGTGAGCCTACCCGAGAGTAGGATTCGCGATGTTCATATGACAGTCAACTAAATGTGTCTAAATTTTGCTGACCGTGCATTTCAGTATAATCTTATTAAAAGACCAACTTAATGCACAAAATTTTTGTTTTATAATAAGTTTATTATACGCATCTACACGTTTCGAGCACTATTGTGCTCATCATCAGGAGGTCAAAACTGTATTATACAACATCTGGTATCATCACACTCTGTAGGTGGCCGTCCGGTGTACCTTGACCTCCTGATGATGAGCACAATAGTGCTCGAAACATGTAGAGGAATATAATAAACTCATTATAAAAGAAGAATTTTGTGCATTAAGTTGGTAAAGTACTGACATTAAAAGTGTCTAATTTATGAAAGTAATTAGCGTAAATTTGTGTATGTTACTTGTGTGTGTCTTTAATGTTGCTGATTTGTAATTTCTGCTATTCTAATCATCTGCACCGAAGGATTTATATGGAATCAGCAGTCAAAGTTACTCCGACAATTTCATGTCCAAGAAAGATATTCATGGTGGTTTAAAGTCTGATAACTTATGGAGACGCAAGTTCATCACGCAGTGTAGTAACTTCCGACTTTCTGATTCGGGTCATTTCTAAGATCTCCGTAGAGTTACTTCCGTTAGTTTGTGTGGTGCCTTCGATACGAATGTCACTTACATAGGCCTCTGTTCTTAAGGGCTGGGGCATATTCTGTGACCTATTCTAGGCACAAGGCGTTAGGTATATATTACCACAGGTAACTTGAACAACGAAAAAATGTTTAAAAAACTAAAGATATATGCGAGGTTTAGTTCACAATCGAAGAAGGCTGTTTGAGCCAAACATAAAGGCTGTATTGCCCTCCGAAACGTCGGTAAATATTTACCATTCAACACGACGTAGCATCCCAGAAGATTAGAATTTACAGCAACACCACTGTGAGAAATTCAAGTCTCGCGATGTTGAAACAGTTGTTTTAGTAAAGTCAATCAGAATGCCGGTTAAAGTAAATTGGCTGCTAGATATTAAGCACAGTTCTACCGTAGTTACTGGAAAATTCATTCAAATTAATTGGATTCGTTACGTGAATGTTTGTGTTTACTGGTTGGTTAGTGTGGTGTAAGGTCACTCGGTTGTGGTGATTAGTGGCCACTGTTAGTGCATTAATCAAACGAAGTGAACGTGGAAACGAAACTAAAAATTAAGTAGATTGTTATACGTTCGGGCCCTTTAAATGAGGGAATTAGTTTATATTAGTTAATCAGTGAAACAGCTGTTAGTAATATAGTGGATTAAACAGTCAGTCAACAAATAGCTGGTTCTTAAATCATTTAATCCTTTTGTTTTAGTAATAATTTTAGTTAACATGTTATCACTTACTGAATAGTAAATTTATATCTTGGCTAATTAGGTAATCAAGTCATTAAGTTTATGAGGCGAGCAGTAATTAATGCACCTATTTAATCAATTTGCTCTTCAGTTAATTAACCGTTCAGTTAGCTGTTCATACTCTCCTATATCTACATTTTACCCTACCCATCTTATTCTTGCTTCAAGCCGTCAGTTTGGTGTCCGATTCAGTTGTTCCCTTCTCTGTCTAAGGTTGACGGACGGACATTTAATAAAGGAATGCTAATGGATTGCGGCATGCCTGCTTACCCGCCTGATGAAGCGGATATGATGAGGTATCCATGGGAGCTTGAAGTGCCCTGAAAATGCCAGAAACCACAACTCCAAATTACTATTTGCTGAACTGAGTCATGTTCTCAAGTTTTGTCTGTGTGGTACGCCCCTTCTTCAGACTCTTGGCTTCCCACATGGCGGATTTCGTGATTTGGAGCGTTTACCACTTCCTCGTCACCTCTTCCAGCGGGCACAGAAGCCAATCACATAAGCTAATGAGTCCAGGGAATCAGAAACATCCGTCACATGGTGTCCTTTCAAACCGGCACCTAGATGGACTCATTGCTGAAAGTTATTCCTCCTTGTTTTCTTCGCGTCTTTCTGTCTTTCTTTTCTTTTTCTTTGTTTCTTTCTTTTATTCTGTCGTCCTGTCTTTATTTTTCATCCTCGAATATTTTTTACAAAATTTCTTCTGTACTTCATTCGTCTCTCCTGTATTTTCATTTTTCTTTTTCTCCTTTGTTTCTTATGTAGGTTGTCCTTATTTCCAGACGTATTTCATCTTTCGCTCCTTTATGTCTTCTTCTTTGGTTGTGTTCCTGCGTACTGTCTTTTCCTTTCTGATAATTTATTCTCACCTTTCTTCCTTTATACGTAGTTACGTTTGTTACCCCAACCGTCCACGGCACAAGAACACATGTCCCCCATTTCTACAGATGTTGTGGCGTAACTTTACGTACTTAATGTTAGTGTTGGCCACAAAGCCATTGTATACACTCTCGTCGTCGATTGTAGATGCTGGAATACGAATAATGAGCGGTAGTGGCAGGGAAGTTCTGTAACACGTTCCTTCATATGGTGACGGTACGGGGACACAAGTATCTAATGGGTCAATGTTTTCTAACAGGTGAGAGTCACTTTACATTTTCAAATTATTCTGTATTTTGTTTGTGTTTCAGGTAAGCATAGTCTGCATGCCTGCGATGTAATGTCTTCTGTAAGTAGTCCTTATGTGAGGAGTAACTATGCATCTGTCGGTATGGGTAAGTGATTATCATACAGTATTAAAAATTCTAAGTATGAATTTTAACAATTGAATATTTATAAAATATTTTATTAAAGGAGTTTTAACATGTCGTGATTACGTCACATAAAACGTGTTTTTTTTGGTTGACACTTTTGTGACACAGTTTTAAACGCTTAGTCTTCATAATCTCGCATTATTACGGACAGATATAAAGATATTTCGCAAGTTGCGCCATTCATTTTGTGTGCATAATATTGCATGCTGAAGTTGTGTGACAAATATTTGGCGTTAGTGACACTGTTGGTAACAAACGTGACAATGACAGAACTGACTCAATAACTATAACACTACTGCGGTTTATGAGTCACTTTTTGTCCGTGTATTTTTTAATTTTTATAAAAACATTTCAGTTTAACTGAAAAATGAAGAACCAACTAGATGCCTCTTATTATTTTATTGTACTTCTTATAGGCTCAACATGTTTCGGGCACTACTATGCCCATCACCCGGAGCTTGCAACTATAATGTCGATTACCATATTGGTCGTTTCGTTCTTGGTTTGCTGTAGGTTGGAGGTTAGGTGCGGTTAGGCTGGAGTAGTGTCCGGGCTGCAGGCTTTAGCCACTCCAGCCTATCCGTACCTAACCTCCAACCTACAGCAAACCAAGAACGAAACGACCAATGTGGTAATCAGCTTTATAGTCGCAAGCTTCTGATGATGGGCATAGTAGTGCCCAAAACATCTTGAACCTATGAGAAGTACAATAAAATAATAAGTGGCATCTAGTTGGTTCTTCATTCTTCAATTATCACAATGACGCACGGTCCAATAAACATCAGATTTCCATTTAAATTTGTGCCGAAACGCCACGATGATTGATATACAAATAACCGTTCGTTATGTGGCGCCCCTACATAGCGGATGAAGCCGCTTTGACGTCCCACTCAGACCTTTGGTACGAAACTTTGTCCTGCATCTCATTACTGTTTGAGGTTGTAACAATTATTGTGGGTTTGCATTAAACAGGTACCTGTTTATAGAAGTACAGACTGTTCCAAATTCACACTCTAGCTACTCGACTGACTGAATAATTAATTAGTTAATTTGATATTCAGATAAAATGCAAATAGACCTGCG
>Ga0131853_10007648_pt1 | contig 19591 bp, 17 predicted proteins | sample TergutLab28metaG_FD_92764 | JGI IMG/M metagenome (GOLD analysis project Ga0131853, IMG submission 92764) | Labiotermes labralis P1 segment gut microbial communities from Petit-Saut dam, French Guiana - Lab288 P1 (version 2) (version 2) | ecosystem: Host-associated > Arthropoda: Insects >... | reverse complement strand
TTTGCGATATCCGCCAACCACTATAAGGGCAAGTGACGCAATTGAGAGTATGACAACAACAGCCGTTACCACCATGTGCATGATATCTTGAAAGCTCGCTCCATCTGTACCGCTTTCTAAAAGAGGAAACGCGGCAAACCCTGCTATCGATACCCAAAACATAATCGCAAACGCATAAACACCGAGCCTTAAAATCTGCTATGTTTGCTTTGTATTGCAACGCAAACCATCATAATGCAGGTTATACCCGATATGCCGTAAAAGCCGGACAATTGATTCCATAGTGCAAGCGAAGGTGCATTTACTGCGCTTAAATCACTTACAGCTTGGCTTCTCCAATCATATCCCGGATAATCAAGCGGAGAAAACACAACCGCTGCTGCATACGAAATAAAACTTACTACGCCGAGTAAGCCAAACCAGTTAATAAACGTTTTTTTAGATTTATTCATACAATTTGCCACCTCATAAATTCATTGCAACGCTTATATAAACATGGTCTCGCTACTCATAGTCATTATACCACAGGCGAAGTGAAAAAGTCATGAACAATTGAGCATTTATTTTAATCCCACATTTAATTTCATAATTCAACTTTTAATCCTTGCAAAATTCGGAGAAAATGTGTATAGTATAATTACTGAATCAACATGAACCGGGAGGAGAGCTGCAAATGAACTTTAAAACACTTTTATCTGAAAGGATTAGCGTGGTTATTCCTGAAACTGACGTTGGTTTAATACATTCGCTGATAGAGATTCCTAAGCAGGTGGAGATGGGCGATTTTGCTATGCCTTGCTTTCGTTTTGCTAAAGAAATGAAAAAATCGCCTCAGGCAGTTGCAGAGCAAATTGTTAATGCAATGGACAAGCCTGATTTTATCTCGGAAATTAAAATCGCCGGGGCTTATATCAATTTTTTTGTTGATAAAGCTATGTTTGCGACGGCTGTAATGGACGAGCTTTTGAAAAAAGGCGAAGACTTCGGTAGGTCAGATGAAGGAATCGGCAAAACAATCGTTATCGACTATTCATCGCCGAATATTGCCAAGCCTTTCCATGTTGGGCATTTGCGCACAACCGTTATCGGGCAGGCTCTTTATAACATCTACCGCCATCTTGGCTATACAGTCGTGGGAATCAACCACCTCGGTGATTGGGGTACGCAGTTTGGCAAGCTGATCGTTGCATATCGCAAATGGGGCAATAAAGCAGAGGTTGAAAAAGGCGGGATTATGGAGCTTACGCGGCTCTATGTTAAATATCATGATGAGGCAGAGACTGATAAAACGCTTGACGATATTGCCCGCAGTGAATTTGTTAAAATGCAAAATAATGAACCCGAAGCAATCGCCCTTTGGAAATGGTTTAACGACTTGAGCATCGTTGAATTTGAAGTAATCTATAAAAAACTCGGCATTAAATTTGACCACTACACGGGTGAAAGCTTTTATAACGATAAAATGGATGCGGTTATTGACGAGCTTAAAGAAAAACAGCTTTTAGAAGAAAGTGACGGCGCAATGGTTGTTGACCTTTCAGAAGCGAACATGCCTCCTTGCCTTATTTTGCGCACGGACGGCGGAACGCTCTACCCGACAAGGGATATTGCAGCAGCTTTTTACCGCAAAAATACTTATAATTTCGATAAATGCCTTTATGTAACAGCGATTGACCAAAATCTGCACTTTGCACAGTGGTTTAAAGTTATCGACAGGATGGGATATGACTGGGCGAAAAACCTAATCCACGTTCCGTTTGGGCTTGTAAGCCTTGAAACGGGCAAACTTTCAACGAGAAAAGGCAACGTTGTAATGATGGCGGAATTACTTGATGAAGCCGTTCAAAAAACACGAGAAATAATCGAGCAGAAAAATCCTAACCTTGCAAATAAAGAATCCGTAGCGAACCAAGTCGGAATCGGCTCGGTCATTTTCAACGATTTATTTAACAGCCGAATAAAAGATGTCGTTTTCTCATGGGACAAAATGCTCAACTTCGAAGGCGAAACTGCCCCATACGTTCAGTACGCCCATGCAAGAGCTTGCGGCGTTTTGGAAAAGAGCAAATTGGAAGGCAAGTCGGAATCGGCAACTGATTTCAGCAGTTTAACCGATGACGCTTCAATCGATCTCATTAAACTGCTGTATGATTTTCCGGCAAAATTAACAGAATCGGTTAGTAAATATGAGCCTTTTGTTCTAACTCGGCATTTAGTCTCAATTGCGCAAGAATTTAACCGTTTCTATCACGAAAATGAAGTTTTAACAGCCGAACATAGCGTTAAACTTGCGCGGCTTGAATTAGTAGCATGTGTAAAAAGAGCGCTTAAAACCGGGCTTAACCTGCTTGGTATTTCTGCGCCAAGCGAAATGTAATGGGTTTGGTCACAAGCATAAGCTTGCTGCTCGCCTATGCAACCTGGGAGGATGACGCATGAGAAACTTGGATAACGTGAAAAAACTTAGGCTTTTGGACAGAGATATCGCTCTTTTAACTCAACAGGTCTCGAGCGAAGGCAGGTATGAAGGAGCGGTTTTTGCCCCATCCGAAAGCAATAAAAAGCGTGTTGAGGCAGAGCAGAAGGCAATTTTAAAGCGAATTGACGCAGTTGATACGTCTGACCCTGTAGCAAAACTCTTAGCCGAGCATTTTAAAGGTTATATTGAAGCAGGCAAAGCAGGGCTTGAAACATATTTCGAGAGTCCCGGACGGGCGTTTAACTGGCTTAGCGAGAGCATGCTAAAAACAGTCGGCGGGGATTACCGTCCCGAAAAAGAACGCGCGGAAGTTTTTGAAGCAAAAATGCAGTCCGCGGATATTTTGTGGCATGACGGCATTTTGCCTGTAATTAAAGACCTTCCCTCTGTGAAATTACAGCAGGTTTTAAAAGGACTTGAACATGCGATAGAGCTTATTGACTATACGAAACCTAAGATTAAAGACCGTTTTGGCACACTGCCCGCTTCTCAGCTTAATAAACTTTTCACGGGGCTTGATACCTATGCTGAAAAAATCAACAGCTACATAGCAGACACTAAAAAAGTATTTGATGAAAAAGGCAGCGTTCCTAAGACAGAAGCTCTTGCGGATAGCGATGTTGTGCAAATCACTCATGAGGAATATAAACGAACGCTTGAAAACACAATCGGCGTTAAACTGGACGAGATTTTAAGCTGGCATGAAGAAGAAAACGCAAAAACACGCGCGGAAGCGCTCGAAATCGCAAGAAAAATCGACATTCCAGAAGCAAAATCCGTTCGCACTATGAAAGATGTCAGCGATATACTATGGAAATACGCAGGCCCTTGTGACTCACCTGAAGAAATGTTTAGGCGCGTGAATTTATACTTAAAACGCGCAAGATCGGCGGCTCATGACTATATTTGGCTGCCGGAAAATGAAATTTGCGAATGTGTAAACGTTCCCGAACAGCTTAAAGACAGCTATCCTTGGGGCGGGTACTCAAGCGACTGGCCTTCAAGATACCCTTTGTATAATGTAATGTTTTTGAACGACTACAACTACACAGCCGTAACAGACGGTTGGATTAAAATTAACGCTTTGCACGAAGCGTACCCGGGCCATCATTGCCAATTCGTTCGAGCAATGATTGATCCGATACCCGAGACGTTCAAAAAAGGCATCAAACATATACCGTTTATTGAAGGCGTTTGCATAAGAACGGAGCGAGTTTTTGAGCATGTGTTCCCTGAAGATCCGTTTTATCCGCTTATGGTCGCACACAGAAGACACCATACGTCAACGCGCATCAAAATTGACCTTATGCTTCATTATTTTGGCAAAACAATCGGTGACGCTTGTGATCTTTACGAGAAAGAAATGGGCTTTAACCGCAAAACGGCGCGAGCGCAAGTGCAAGCTCATGAAAACATGACCGGCTATTTCACAGGCTATTATTACGGAATGAAGAAAATTACCGACTGGGAAAAAGAATTTGGCTGGGATAAGCGCGATTATACAGAACTACTGTTCTCCGTTGGGCGAATAAGCATGGATACGCTCAGAAATATTTTAGAACTTAGCGATCAAGGCAGGCACAGCCTGCTTCATGATTATTCAAGTATGTTGCAGTTTGTGTAAAGATTATGATATACTATATTGAGGCGCTGACTTTTTGAGCAAAAAGGATAAGCTGTTAGAACGTCTTAAATCTCGCCAAAAAGATTTTACATTTGATGAACTCATCACTCTGCTTGGGAATTTTGGGTATTATGCTGCAAATTCGGGGAAAACGGGCGGCTCAAGGATAGCTTTTACAAATGGAGATGACTATCTTCGGCTTCATAAGCCACACCCGCGAAACATTTTGAAACCTTATCAAATTGACCATGTAATCACAAGTTTAAAGGAGCGTGAGCTTATATGAGACCAACTAATCACTTAAACTACAAAAGCTATTCCGGAAAAGTTGAATTTTCAGAGGAAGATGCTGTTTTTTATGGTAAGGTTGTTGGTATAAAATCACTCGTTTCTTTTGAAGGTAAGAGCGTGGCGACACTAACCGAAGATTTTCGCAGCGCTATTGACGAGTATCTTGCATTTTGCGCCGAAAACAGCTATGAACCGGAGAAGCCATTTGAAGCTACAGTACTTAAAACCACATAATCTACTTATAATATAAAGGAGAAAAAAATATGCACTGTACTAAAAAAATAACTGATGATTTAATTTGGGTTGGCGCGAACGATAGACGCCTTGCGATGTTCGAAGGAGTTTACTCTGTTCCTGAAGGCGTTTCATACAACTCGTACTTACTTTTAGACGAAAAAACTGTGCTTTTTGACACTGTTGACAAGGCTGTCAAAAGCAGACTTATGGAAAATCTTGAATATGGACTTAATGGACGCACTCTTGATTATTTAATCGTTCAGCATATGGAGCCTGACCATTCATCAGCAATCGGCGAAATGCTTGATAAATTCCCTAAAATGCAAGTCGTCTGCAACGCGAAAACTCTTGCCTTTATTAAACAGTTTCATGATTTTGAAATCGACTCGCGAACTATGGTCGTTAAAGAAGGAGATGTTTTATCAACAGGCAGGCATAATTTAACATTCCTAATGGCGCCAATGGTTCACTGGCCCGAAGTTATGATTACTTACGATACGACAGATAAAATACTGTTTTCGGCTGATGCGTTCGGCTCATTCGGCGCGCTTAACGGCGCGATCTTCGCTGATGAGGTTGACTTTGAAAGAGACTATATGGATGAAGCAAGACGTTACTACACAAATATCGTAGGCAAATACGGCGACCAAACTCAGGCAGTGCTTAAAAAGGCTAGCGCGCATGAAATTAAACTCCTTTGCCCTCTGCACGGTTTTGTTTGGCGAACGGATATGAAAGTGTTTATCGAAAAATACAAAATTTGGAGCAGCTACGGGTACGAAGAAGAGGGAGTAATGATCGCATACGCGTCAATTTACGGCAACACTGAAAACGCTGCCGAAATTCTTGCTTGCAAGCTTCGCGATAAAGGTATTAAAACAACAATGTTCGACGTTTCGGTTACGCCTGCGTCCGAAATAGTTTCTGCAGCGTTTAAATGGAGCCATATGGCAATCGCGTCGGCAACTTATAACAACGGCATTTTTGTAACGATGGAAGCTTTCTTGCACGACCTTCAAGCTCATAACATTAAAAACCGCACAGTCGCAATAATCGAGAACGGCTCATGGGCGCCGACAAGCGGCGGGCTTATCCGTAAAATTTTCGAAAAATGCAGTAATATTAAATTCATCGACAATATTTTAACGGTCAAATCAAGCGTAAAAGAGGATCAGTTAGCAGAAATCGAAGCTATGGCCTGTGCAATCGCTAACGACATGGGGAAATAATGAGGTCAATCCAAATGAAAACTCTAATTAAAAACGGCCGAATAATCGACCCGTCAAGCAACGTTGACTTTGTAGGCGATTTGCTTGCGGCAGATGGTGTAATAAGCGAAATATCTAAGCATATTGATTGCGAAGCTGATGAGATTATTGACGCGGCGGGATGTGTTGTCGCACCCGGCTTTATTGACCTGCATATGCACCTTCGCGACCCGGGGTTTCCGCATAAAGAAACGACGTTAACAGCTCAAAGAGCCGCGATAAATGGCGGATTTACAACAATTTGTGCCATGCCAAACACAAAACCTGTCACTGACAGCCCCGAAGTTGTGCGCTATATAATCGACGAATCAAAAAAAGCCGGAATCGCTAACGTCTTGACAATTGGCTCTATTACTAAAGGACAAAAAGGCGAGGAATTATCTTTAATACGCGAAATGGCAAAAGAAGGAATTTGCGGCATAAGCGAAGACGGCAAAACAGTTGCAAGCGCAGAGCTTTTTGAACAGTCAATGACTATCGCGAAAGAACTTGATTTGCCCGTATTCTCCCACTGTGAAGATGAGAGACTTTTAAAAGGCGGCGTTATAAACGAAGGCGTTAAAAGCAAGGAGTATAACCTTCCCGGCATTTCAAACGAAGTAGAAGACATTATTATAGATCGGGATATTAAAATTTCTGAAAAAACAGGCGCGAGGCTTCATTTATGCCACGTAAGCACAAAAGGCGGCGTTGATTTAATCCGAGCGGCAAAGAAAAAGGACCTAAACGTCACGGCGGAAGTCTGTCCGCATCATTTTATTTTAACGGATGATGATATTTTAGAAAATGACGGCAAGTATAAAATGAATCCTCCGCTTAGGACAAAGGCGGATATAGACGCGCTTATCGAGGGATTAATTGATAATACAATCGACTGTATAGCAACAGATCACGCGCCGCATCACGTGGACGAAAAGGCGGGCGGCTTTGCTAAAGCGGCCTTTGGAATAGTCGGCCTTGAAACAGCGTTTGCGCTGTCGTATACATATTTATGCAAACCGGGACATATTACTCTTTCTGAGCTTATAGAAAAGCTAACAAAAAATCCCGCGAAAGTTTTAAAAATCCCACGCGGAACTCTGTCTGTCGGTTCTGCGTTTGATGCCGTAATTTTAAAGACGGACGCAGAAGTTATAGTTGATGTTAATAAATTTGAAACTTTAGGAAAAAACACGCCGTTTGACGGATATAAGCTTTTTGGGTGCATTGAGAGGGTGTTCTATTCGCCGCTCTAATCTTCTTCAAAAAAGCCTTCTCTTGATTGCGCTTGGAATGAATAATGTGCGTAATATAAACGGTTTGACCTATGATTTTTATTTATCAGCCAATTTCTCCCGCTTTTCCTGTTCGAACTCGGCTTTTTCGGTTTTGATTTCCCAGTGTATTAAAAGGGTAATCGCGCCGCGAAGAATTACGATTGAAGCCAGTATAAAAAGCTCGTTTAAGTCGCGGATTGTTATTGTTCTCAAAACTTCCGCGGCTAGCTTAAACTCAAGGGCTAACGCGATTCCTTGAGCAAGCATAAGCTTAACATGTCGGTCTTTGCGAAAATAATATACGACACTTTTAAAAACAGTTGCTAAAAGAACCACAATACCTATCATGTCGCAGAAGATTATCGCCAGTTCAACAATAATTAATTCGATTTCCCCAATGCCCCAAAGCAGATTATGAATCGAGTGTATCATATCATTAAGCTCCTTTTATAAAATATTAAAGTCTCCCGCTAAGATCTTCTCATGAATCCGCCGGCTTTCTTCTGCAATAACTTCATACGCCTCTATGACGGATTGTGCCCGAATTTCAAGTGATTGAGTAATTTCATCAAAATTATTAATCGCCAAATCAATCAATGAACCGTCAAGCAGGACTTGATTTTTTATCTTGTCTAAAATTTCTAAAATGCGCTCTTTTGACAACGCTTTTTGGTAGCTTCTTGATACACACATTGCGCTAAATGTGTCCGCAACTGCCATTAATCGATCTAAATACGCTAATTGAGAACCGTCAAGCTTTTTCATATACCCTTCGCCGTTTAATTTTTCATGATGGTTAATGGCAATGTTAAGAATGTCATCCCTAAGGCATCCTGTTAATATTTCTTCCGAAAGTGCAACATGAGACTTCATAATTTCCATATCGGAATTTGATAAGGTCGAGGACGTTCCTTCAAGTATATTCAAAGGCATTCCCATTTTGCCGATATCATGAAGTTTTGCCGCTGTTTCAAGACCTTTAATTTGTCCATCCGAAAGACCTGCAATTTTCGCAAGCTCAACAGCTACATGCGCTGCCGCAAAAGTGTGCAGCATAGTCTGCGGACTTCTGAAATCAATCGAAAAGACAATCATATGAAGATATGCGTCGATATGCTCTTCGCTAAAATCTGTATGCCTTAGAATGCGCACAAAATCAACATCTGAATCCATGCCCGCGCAATCTAAGCACGCTAAATCCCCGCAGATGCAGAAATTAATGTCATCATGATCCGCCTGCTTTAAAAGCAAAATGAGCTTTTTAAGCTCGTCGCTTAAGTTTTTCATTTGCTCTTCTTTAGCGTGATGAAATAAAACAACGGGCGCAAGATGCTTAAGCGGCGAAAAATGCTTAAAAAAAAGATAGCCGTAAACCGAATGGTCCCAAGCGCTTTCAAAGTCAAAATCTAAAATGCTTTTAACATCATCTGTTTTATACGCGCCGATATCATGCAAAAGCCCAACAATCAATATATCGCGTAGTTTTTCATCGCTGTATATCTTAAGCGGATACAGCTCTTTAAACATTCGATACGCCACACGCTTGCCGTGATCAATAAGCGTTTTGTCAACTAAATTTAACGCACGAATTATTATCGTTATGATTTTTTCGTTTTTCACAAGCTGCATAAAATCAATACCCTTTCAGATTTTTCTTTTGCCGGTTCCATGCGTCTATCGCCGCGTGCGATTTTGCTGTTAATTTTAAGGCTTGCTACATATTATGCGCATCTAATAAGCTCCAAAACGATATAACTGCCTATATATTCCACGCCGCTATTATAAAATATCGTCATAGAGCTAGCCCATCCTCAATCGAATATTCATACAAATACTGCTCCGTTGCGTCATTGCTTTTTGCGAAAACGACGAGCATATCCGTCTTTTTGCGCTTAACAAATCCTTGCTTTTCATAAAACTCGAAATTGCACTCATTGTCAGAAAAAACATACGCTTTCTTGACATTTTGCGATTCAAAATGTTCCTTAAGCTCTAACCAAAGCTTTTTGCCTATTCCTTTTCCCTGCGCCTTTTTAGACATAACCATAAAGTCCAAAACCGCGTCATATTCACCTTCGATGCCACAGATAAGCGACGTATAAGCCTCCTTCTGCTTTGTCATATAGTCAAAAAAGCCGTTTCGATTAGCTTCATCAGCTTTTATCATAGCTAAAGTCGAGCTCGTAACGTCATAAAGCAAATGCTTATAACAAGGATTTTTTCCTTCAACTGCTCCAAAGATTACGCCTACAACAATTCCATCCAAAACAGCAACACGCGCGAAAGTCGCATCATGTAAGACAGGTGCAAAATAAATATCTACAGCTGCCTTAACGACATCTTCACAATTGAACGCCAAGTCCCAATCCCAAACTTCACGCACGATTTCTTTTATAGAAGCTATGTCTTTTTGGTCAATATCTCTTATTATTAGTTTGCTCATGAGGCTATTCTACCACAATTAGGCCTTTGCGGCAATAGCTGAGTAAATTAGCAAAAAAATAATCAGCGCCTGTGTAAGTCAGCTGATTATTTTTGGTATTTAAAGTTTTTTTAAAAGCCTATTGCCTTGTCGAAATTGTGTACTTGCAGGGCTACTGCCCCGCTGGATCGTCAATTTGCAAGACAAGCTTAAAAGCGTGAAGGTGGTCGGAATTAGATGAAGTTCGGCCTTTAATGTAGTGGATATGCTTGCCATCCTCCACTAAAATTGCCGGGCCTGTTTCCCCTTCGAACATATGAAAATGATCCCTAGTATAGTCAGAAACAAACCCTATTCTATGAACATGCCCTCCATCGGGAAGATAAAGCGCCGCGCCTGTCACGCCTGCGAACCTGTGATTGTGAAAAAGGTTAATTTCAGGTGCAGCAAACTCTGTGCTGCACGCATACTCATGCGTGTGATGCTGATCGTTTTGAGCGTTGCTAACGCTTGCGGCGCTTGTGGCAGTAGCTTTTATTTGATCATAATGATCCGGCTTGATATAGTTGTACATTTTTTGGCCTCCTAGTTTTTATCGTATTTTATGAGCTAAGAGGCGCGGTGGTGATTGATGATTATATGCTGCCAACGAGCAGTAGGCAAGTTTTTGTTGCTATTTTGAAGGCGCTTTGATATAATTTTAAATAATCATGCTTTTTTGCTGATTGGAGAAAGGAATGATTGCCTTATGAAACTGGTAAGTACGAGAAATTCAGCTAAGCAAATAAGCGCCTGTGAGGCTATCGCCTATGGGCTCGCAGGGGATGGAGGTCTTTTTGCACCATATGCCCTGCCGAAATTCACAGCGCAAGACTTAGCAAGCTTAGAACATAAAAGCTTTAGCAGCCTTGTCAGCTTTATAACAGCGCCTTTTTTACCCGATTTTTCTCATGAGGAACTTGACGCCTTCACCAAGCTTGCTTATAAAAACTTCCCTAAATGCGCGGCTCCTGTCGTAAGCTTAAATGATACCACTCATATATTAGAATTGTGGCATGGCCCTACTTTAGCCTTTAAAGACTTTGCTCTTAAGCTTCTACCGCACTTGCTCAGCGCCTCTCTAAAAAAGCTAGATATTGATAAAACTGCTGTTATCTTAGCTGCGACATCCGGCGATACAGGTTCAGCTGCACTTGAAGGTTTTACAGATGTCCCCGGCGCTAAAATATGCGTCTTTTATCCCGACGGTGGAGTTTCAGCCATACAAAAGCTCCAAATGACTACGATGGTTGGAGAAAATACAAAAGTAGTTGGTATAAAAGGCAATTTTGACAATGCTCAAAGTGGTGTAAAAAAAATATTAGGAGACGCAGCAAGCAGCAAGAAATTAGAAGATTCAAACTATCTTTTCTCCTCAGCAAACTCTATAAACTGGGGGCGGATAGTACCACAAATCGCCTACTATTTCTCTGCCTACTCATCTCTTTTAAGCGCAGGCAAACTTAAACCCGGGAACTCTATGAATGTAGTTGTTCCAACCGGCAACTTCGGAAATATTTTAGCCGCTTTCTATGCTAAAAAATCAGGTCTGCCTATAAATAAGCTTATTTGCGCATCTAACGCAAATAACGTGCTAAGTGATTTTATAAATACCGGGATATATAATAAAAACAGAGACTTCTACGCGACAATTTCACCGTCTATGGATATATTAATATCGTCAAACCTTGAGCGCTTTTTATTTGAAGTTCTTGATCATAGCTGCGATGCTGTGTCTGATTTAATGAACTCTCTTGCCGCAAAAGGACGTTATGAAGTGAAGGATAAAACCCTTAAAACGATACAAGAGGTTCTTTACGCAGGCTGCGCTTCTGAACTTAACACAGAATCAACGATTAACAATATTTGGAATAAATACAGCTATTTGAGCGATCCTCATACGGCAGTCGGCCTAAAAGTTTATGAGGACTACATAAGGGACAGCTCTGATACTACTCCAACAGTTATTGCCTCTACTGCCAGCCCCTTTAAGTTCGCTGACAGCACTCTTAAAGCTTTAGGTGAGGCAGATATAAGCGCAGCAGATGATTTCGAAAATCTACGCAGGCTCTCTAAAATAAGCGGTATGGAGATTCCCGCCAAACTTTTATCTTTGTCAGAAAAAGAAGAGCGGCATAAAACCATTTGTAATCCTTACGACATGAAGGCCCAAATCTTTGATTGGCTTGAAATATAAAAGACAGGCTTATATACTTATAATATTTAACTAAAACAATATAATCGAGGTGCTCCTATGAAATACATAGTTATACTTGGTGATGGCATGGCTGACCGCCCTGTTCCCGAGTTGGGCGGGCTTACGCCTTTGCAAAAAGCAAAAAAACCTCATATGGACTTTATCGCCAAAAATGGTCGCTTTGGCCTTGCTAGAACCGTTCCTTCAGGAATGCCGCCGGGCAGTGACATAGCTAATCTCTCAGTCTTAGGCTATGACCCGGAAGTTTATCACACAGGGCGCTCATCTCTTGAAGCGCTTAGTATAGGGATAGATTTAAAGGCTAATGATTTGGCATATCGCTGCAACTTAGTGACTATAGAGAACGGCATTATGCTCGACCATTCAGCCGGTGAAATTTCTACGTCTGAAGCGAAAGTGCTTGTAGAAGACTTGACAAGCGCTTTAGGTGTCGACCTTTATCTAGGAACGAGCTATAGGCACTGTCTAGTTCTAAGCGACGTTAAGCCCGGCTCAATCACCGCTCCCCCCCACGATTTTATTGGGCAAGAGATAACAAACCGTATGCCTATTGGAGAGAATGGTGAGTTTTTTTGCTCTTTGATAAAAAAATCTTGGAAAATTCTTGAAAACCATAATATAAATCTTAAACGAATGAAAGAAGGTAAGCGTCCTGCTAACTCTATATGGCTTTGGGGAGAAGGCAAAACTCCGAAACTGCCGTCATTTCATAGTAAATACGGTAAAACCGGCGCTGTAATATCCGCTGTGGATCTGATTAAGGGCATAGGACTTGGCATAGGATTTGAAAATATCCATGTACCGGGTGCAACAGGAACTCTCCACACAGATTATGCCGGCAAAGTAGCCGCCGCCCTTACAGCTCTTAAATCCAAGGATTTTGTATACCTGCATATCGAAGCGCCCGACGAGTGCAGTCACCAAGGCAATATAGAGGATAAGGTTCTAGCTATAGAGTACATAGACGAAAAGGTCATAGGCCCTATTATGTCAGAACTTAACAAAATAGGAAAAAACTATAGTATATTAGTTATGCCTGACCATCCTACCCCTCTTGATATTAGAACCCATACTGATGATCCTGTTCCATTTGCTTACTACCGCAGCAACAGCAGCGAAAACCCTTCGGACCTTTCGGTATTTAGCGAAGAAAACGCCGCTAAAACCAACATATACATAGAAAGAGGACATACTCTGATGGACGAGTTTATATTGTAACCAAACAACTCAAAGCCCTCTTGCTCTTACAAAAGAAATATTGTATAATTCGATTAGAAGATATGGCATTAAGGATGTGCGTTCAAAAGAGGAAGGCTCATGTACGCTGTAAAAGCAATTTACGATGGTGTTGGCTTTAGGCCGGAACATCCAATAACATAAAAGAGCACTATGAGGTAATCATCACATTTATTAAACCTGTAAAAAAGCTATATATATCTGATTTGCCTTATAAACGCGGTTGTATGAAGGGCAAAATTTGGATGGCCGATGACTTTGACGCACCATTTAGAAGGTTTTAAGGATAATTCTGGCCGCAGAGTAGGAACATCCAAAAGTATGATGTAACTTGTGTTTGGTGATGATTGTAATAGCTGAAATTAAATACTGATGCCCGCAAGAAGAGAGCTGATTTTTTGGAGCAATTATTTTTAAATGTTAAAGGCCATAAGCGCATTGCTGTAATGGGTGGAACTTTTGACCCGATTCATTATGGGCATTTGGTTGCCGCGGAGGCCGTTCGTGCAGAGTTTAACACGGAAATTGTGCTGTTCATTCCAACTGGTATACAGCCGTATAAGCAAAATCAATCTGTTTCGCACCCAGAACATAGATATTTAATGGCAGTTCTTGCAACTGCTTCAAATCCTAACTTCACAGTGTCGCGCATTGAAATTGACAAAAAAGAAGTCAATTACACAATCGACACAATCAATGAGATTATTTCAATGTGTGACCTGGGCGCAGAGGTATTTTTTATAACCGGCGCAGATTCTGTCCTCCAAATCCTCACTTGGAAAAATGGGGACGAGCTTATTAAAAAATGCAACTTCGTTGCAGTAACCCGACCGGGATATAATAAAAATGACTTGGTTGAATACGCAGTCAGCCTAAAAAAAAGCCACTCAGCAAAGCTTCATTTCCTTGAAATTCCCGCACTTGCAATTTCTTCGACAGATATTAGAAGCCGCATTAAAACAGGCAGCACGATTAAATATCTCGTGCCGCATGAAGTGGAAAGGTACATTGAAAAAAGCGGACTTTATTTAAGACATGACTTTTCATCGGGCATTTTACAGAGGATTAAAAAAACAATGAGCGAAAAACGTTATCTGCACACAGTTGGAGTTGCTAAAGAGGCGGTTAAGCTTGCTGATATGTACGATGAGGATGCCGAAAAAGCATATACAGCGGCGCTTCTTCACGATATCGCAAAAGAAATGCCAAACAGCTCAAAGCTTAATATGGCAAGAGCTGTCGGAATAAAGATAGATGAGGAACTAGAGAAAATGCCCCATTTGCTGCATGGCGCGCTAGGCGCTCAAATCGCTAAAGTAGATTTTGGCATTGATGATGAGTACATCCTTGACGCGATAAGATATCACACTACAGGCCGCGCGAACATGACAAACCTTGATAAAATCATTTATCTTGCGGATTTAATTGAACCAAACCGCGAGATTTACGAAGGCCTTTCGCTGATACGTCAAAAGGCATATGATAATTTAGACGAAGCCGTCCATGAAGGCATTAAAGACTCTATAGCATACGTCGAAAAAAAAGGCGAACCGGTATACTATTTAAGCTGCGAAGCGCTTGAGCATTACGAAAGAGAGGGAATCGTAAATTGAAAAAAGAAGTTGACCTTAACGAAGCACTAAAAATTGCGCACAAGGCGCTTGATGAAAAATTTGGCAACGATATCGTAATTTTGGACATACGCGAAAAGTCGATTTTGGCGGATTATTTCATTATTACAGACGGGTCAAACGCATCACAAATTAAAGCAATGGCGGATGAGGTGAGCGAAAAGCTCGGCAAGTTTGGTTTGAAACTTAATCAATCAGAAGGCAGAGATAATGCCGAATGGGTTCTTCTTGATTACTTTGACATTATCATCCATATTTTTGATAAAACAAACAGAGACTTTTACAACCTGGAGCGGGTTTGGGGTGATGCCGTAAAGGTTGAGTTGGAGAATTAAAATGGCAAAAGGTTCAAAGCCAAAAAAGGGTAAATCAAGCAAATCTAAAAATGGCAAAGAAGCTAAAAAATCTTCCTCTCTCATGAATGAAGTATTCGGAATCGGCATCATTGCATTTGGGCTTTTGATCATTATAAGCCTGTTCACAAGCGGCGGAGTGGGCTTTGTCGGTGCAGTTTTAAGAAGCTTTTTGATGGGGCTTTTTGGCATAGGCGCATTTGTTTTGCCATTTCTTTTAATAATCGGCGCGGTCTATGCGTTTGTAAAAAAACAAGATATTAAAAAGTCAAAATTTATTTTTATGACAATCGCTTTTTTGCTTCTAATAACGCTTGTTGAAATTATGGGCGCGAATGAAATAAACGAAACAACGGGCTTTTTCAGCTATTTGGCAATTAGATATGGTGAAGGCTCTGTTGACAATGGCGGGCTGTTCGGAACATTATTTTCACTAATTTTCGTAGGGCTTATCGGTCGAGTAGGGTCTTTTATCATAATAATCGCGGCGCTAATTATGCTTGTAGTAATTGTGACGGGCAGGTCATTTTTCGGCGCGATTGGCGCTTTGCACTCAAAAACGCGAGAAGCTATTGATAAATATTCCGATGAACATTACATAGATGAAGAGGATGAATATGGAGAAGAGGAACCATATTATAATCGAACAGAGCAAGAAACGATGTTTGGCCGCAGAAAAAACAAATCAGTCAAAACATTTGTAATTGATGAACCAAATGATGAAGAATCTGAAAAGTCAAGCGAAGACGAAATCCAAATAGCAATACCCGATCTTAAAAAAAAGCGGCTTCTCGAACCAAAGCCCGTTAAAATCGCGGGAAAATTAAACATGATTGACATAATTTCTGATGATGAACTTAATCAGATTCGCACTGACAACGAACAAATGCAAATTAAGCTTGCCAACGCAAAGGAAACTGAGACGGAAGAAATTGATGAATCAGGACCAGTCTTTGTAGAAAAAGTTGAGGATTTTGAAGAGCTTAAAGCTGAAAAAGGCGAAGAAGATGAAGAGTTTGCGATAAACGAATACAAAAGATCTACGGTTGTCAAAGAAAAGAACATAATCAGCACAAGCATACCTTTTGAGAAAATAGGCTATATCAAGCCGCCGATTGACCTTTTAAGCGATACGCCCGACGTAGCAAGCGTAGGCACAAGAGCCATTATACTTGAAAATTCAAAAAAACTTGAATCAACGCTTAAAAGCTTTGGCGTTGAAGCGAAAGTTGTGTCAGTAAGCCAAGGGCCAGCTGTTACAAGATACGAATTATCACCAGGTCAAGGAGTTAAAGTCAGCAAAATTTCGGGCCTTGCAGATGATTTAGCATTAAACCTCGCGGCTGTCGGAATAAGAATCGAAGCTCCGATACCAGGTAAATCGGTCGTAGGCATTGAAATACCAAATAAAGAAGTAATGCCTGTCTATTTAAAAGAAGTGCTTGACGACGACGAGTTTAAAAATTTCCCGTCGAAGCTTGCCGTTGCTTTAGGCAAGGATATTGCGGGCAATACTGTAATTGCGGACATTGCTAAAATGCCGCATCTTTTAATCGCGGGGGCAACAGGCTCAGGCAAAAGTGTGTGTATAAACACAATTGTCGTAAGTCTTTTATATAATTCGTCGCCTGATGAAGTGAAGCTTCTGATGATCGATCCGAAAGTCGTTGAGCTAAGCATTTATAACGGCATACCACATCTTTTGATACCTGTCGTGACAGACCCCAAAAAGGCGGCAGGCGCTCTCAATTGGGGCGTTCAGGAGATGATTACACGATATAAGTTATTCGCCGAAGCAAGCGTACGTGATTTAAAAGGGTATAACCGAGTTTTGAAAGAACGGGATGAAGAAATTCTGCCGCAAATTGTTATAATCGTGGACGAGCTTTCAGACCTTATGATGGTTGCCGCAAATGAAGTCGAAGACGCGATATGCCGCCTAGCACAAATGGCACGCGCCGCAGGAATACACCTTATAATCGCAACGCAAAGGCCATCAGTTGACGTTATAACAGGACTGATTAAAGCGAACGTGCCGTCAAGACTTGCGTTTGCCGTTTCATCAAGCATTGACAGCCGCACGATTTTAGATTCAATCGGCGCAGAAAAGCTTTTAGGCAAAGGCGACATGCTGTTTAACCCTGTCGGACTTTCAAAGGCTCAAAGAGTTCAAGGAGCGTTCATATCTGACAAAGAAGTCGAAAGTATTGTTGACTTTTTGAAAGTAAGCTGCGGAAAAGAATATGACAGCGAAATGATTGATAAAATTACTGCGCCAAAAACGATTGAAGATTTCGATGGCGAATCTGACGAACTTTTTGACGAAGCAGTTAATTTTGTAATTTCTAAGGAAAAAGCCTCCGCATCAATGCTCCAACGGCAGTTTAGAATCGGATATAACCGTGCGGCGCGCTTAATTGAAGAAATGGAAACACGCGGCGTAGTCGGCCCAGAAGATGGCAGCAAGCCGCGCAAAGTGCTTATGGGCAGCTATAAAGGCGACTATGATTATGATTAAAAGCGAAGGGAAGATATATGATGTACACTAAAATCAAGCAAATTTACAGAGAAACAGATAAACTGATTGATCAAAAAGTGGTTCTAGGCGGTTGGGTAAGGACGATCCGCGACAGCAAAACATTTGGATTTATCGAACTTAACGACGGGAGCTTTTTTAAGTCGATTCAAATTGTTTTTGACACAGAGCTTACAAATTTTAATGAAATTGTCAAGCTTGGCGTAGGCGCAAGCCTTACAGTTACCGGCACGCTTGTCAAAAGCATCGGCGAAAAACAAGCATTCGAAGTTAAAGCGTCTGAAATTATAATCGAAGGTGCATCCGACGGCACGTTTCCGCTTCAAAAGAAGCGACATGGGCTTGACTATTTGCGCACAATCGCCCACCTCCGTCCGCGAACAAATACGTTTATGGCAGTTTTTCGCGTGCGTTCACTCGCGAGCTTCGCAATTCATAAATTTTTCACAGAGCGCGGCTTTGTAAACGTCCACACGCCAATTATTACAGCGAGCGACTGCGAAGGCGCGGGCGAAATGTTCCAAGTTACTACTCTCGACATGAAAAACCCGCCAAAGGATGACAAGGGCGAAATTGATTTCACGGAAGACTTCTTCGGCAAAATGGCAAACTTAACAGTCAGCGGACAGCTAAACGGTGAAAATTTTGCTATGGCATTTCGCGATATTTATACCTTCGGCCCGACGTTCAGAGCTGAAAACTCAAATACAGCTCGTCATGCGGCCGAATTTTGGATGATAGAGCCTGAATTTGCGTTCGCAGACTTAAACGATAACATGGAACTGGCAGAGGACATGCTTAAGTTTGTCATCAAATACGTAATGGACAACGCGCCTGAGGAAATTGAGTTTTTCAATAACTTCGTTGATAAAGAGCTTATATCACGGCTTGAAAATGTTGTTAATTCTGACTTCACACGGGTTACTTACACAGAGGCGATTGAAATACTTCAAAAGGCGGATGCCAAATTTGAATACCCGGTCAGTTGGGGTTGCGATTTGCAAACAGAGCATGAGCGTTATTTGACGGAGCAAAAGTTCAAAAAGCCGGTTTTTGTAACGGATTACCCAAAAGACATTAAAGCGTTCTATATGCGCATTAATGATGATAACAAAACCGTTGCGGCAATGGATCTTCTTGTGCCGGGCATAGGAGAAATAATCGGAGGAAGTCAGCGCGAGGAACGCCTTGAAGTCCTCGAAGCGCGTATTAAAGATATGGGGCTTGATTTGGAAAGCTACTGGTGGTATCTTGACCTGCGCAAATACGGCACAGTCAAGCATGCCGGCTACGGCCTCGGCTTTGAACGCTGCATAATGTACTTAACAGGCATGGGCAATATAAGGGATGTAATTCCATTTCCGAGAACTGTTAATAACGCGGAGTTTTAAGCATTCCGATACAAATTAAATATCAGACAGTGTTGATATCGCAAAACTCCTTTTAATTGGTATTCAGAAATTCGCGGCTCAAACTTCTGACGGGGGATCAGTAATGGTTAATATAGGCAATAGTTGGGATGATCTTTTGAGCGAAGAATTTACGAAAGATTACTACTTAAAGCTTCGCGAATTTCTAAAGTCTGAATACAGAGCGAATACAATATATCCTGATATGTACGACATTTTTAACGCATTTAAAATGACGGCATATGAGGATGTTCGCATTGTTATTTTAGGTCAGGACCCTTACCACGGAGAAGGGCAGGCGCATGGCTTGTCTTTTTCTGTAAAGCCGGGTATTAAAACTCCCCCCTCACTTTTAAATATTTACAAGGAGCTTCAAGATGATTTAGGGATTTCAATTCCAAATAGCGGATTTCTTGAACATTGGGCCAAACAAGGCGTTTTGCTGCTTAATACAGTTTTAACCGTTCGCGCAGGCCTCGCCAATTCTCACAAAGGCGCAGGATGGGAAGTTTTAACAGATAGTGTAATAGAGCTGCTTAATGACCGCGATAAACCTGTGATTTTCATGCTTTGGGGTGGCAACGCAAGGTCA
>Ga0131853_10007646_pt1 | contig 19591 bp, 20 predicted proteins | sample TergutLab28metaG_FD_92764 | JGI IMG/M metagenome (GOLD analysis project Ga0131853, IMG submission 92764) | Labiotermes labralis P1 segment gut microbial communities from Petit-Saut dam, French Guiana - Lab288 P1 (version 2) (version 2) | ecosystem: Host-associated > Arthropoda: Insects >... | reverse complement strand
GAATGAAATCGGGCTTCACGCCTTGCAGATTGAACTGCTCGGCGATCATGGACAGCACATGCGGATAATCCTCAGCCCAGTTGCCTAGCAGCACCTCAAAATAAGGCTACCTCCTGCCTCGCAAAAATTCTTCGCCGATCATGGTTTTTTTGCCAGCTTGCTGCACTTGCAGCAATTCGATATATTTTCCATCGCCGCACAGCAGGTGCAACGACGAATCGCCTGTAACACATACGCGGGTGCGGTGCACTTTTAGCAGTGTTTCTTCAAACAGCATGGTTGCGCCCGGCCATGGGTGCAACCCGCGTGCTTGATTATGCACATGCTGTGCGGGTTTGCTGAAATCAAGTGGCGACAAGTCGCGGCTTAGCATAGGCGCATGGGTGGCTTGTGTGTGCTCTTGCGGCGTGCGGATAAGTGTGCCTTCTTGCAGTTTCTCAATTGTCCGCATTAGTGTGCCCGCGCCAAGTGTGCTTAACACATCGTGTAGTTCGCCTGCTGTCATGTCATCGGGGATGGCACAGTGGTCTACTTCTAGTATATCACCCGTGTCAATGCCTGCGTCCATCTGCTGGGTGGTGATACCGGTTTCGGTTTCGCCGTTGAGTATCGCCCATTGGATTGGCCCTGCGCCGCGGTACTTTGGCAGCAGCGAAGCATGCACGTTAATGCAGCCCTGTGGGGGGATGTCCAATACTTGTTGAGGCAGGATTTTGCCGTAGGCCACTACAACAATCAATTCGGCTGCGAGTGCACGAATTTGCTCAACGGTCTCATTGTTACGCAGTGTGGCCGGTTGCAGCACGGGGAGGTTGTGCTGCAGTGCACACACTTTCACCGGCGGCGCAGTGAGCTGCATGCGGCGGCCCTGGGGTTTGTCGGGCTGGCAAAACACTGCAGGGATTTCGTGGTCAGCGTTGATTAATGCTTGCAGGCATGGCACAGCAAATTCAGGCGTGCCCATGAAAATGATTCTCACGTTACTTCATCCTATCTTTAAACACCACGCCGTCCATGTGGTCAATTTCGTGCAGAAATGCTCGCGCTTTTAGGTCGCTGGCCTTGAAGAAAAACCATTTGCCATGGCGATTTTGCGCCTTAACTTTCACCACCATGGGGCGAATGGTGTGCGCTTTTTCGCCGGGGTATGACAAACAGCCTTCTTCTTGCCGTTGGCGGCCGCTGTGTGCAATTACCTCGGGATTGACCATCTCAATGAGGCCATCACCGGTGTCAACCACTGCTACGCGGCGCAGCACGCCCACCTGCACGGCTGCCAAACCGCAGCCGTCGGCCACGCGCATGGTGTGCACAAGGTCATCAATCAGCAGCGCCAGCCGCTCGTCGAATTTTTCTACGGGGCGGCTTTTTTGGCGCAAAATGGGGTCTTCGCCTTTTACGATTTTACGGATGGCCATAGATATTCCTTCTTGTGTTTGAGTTAAATTAATGTGCCCATGCGCACCACAATGATGTTGGTTTCGGGGTATATGGTGAGCGATTGCCCCAATGCGCCGCGTGCAGCAAAGGCATGTCCGCGTGAGCGTGAGGGCATGCTGCCCCACCACAGGCGCCCAATGGCAAAGGGATGTGCACGGTCGTCGGGACGCACAAATTCGGTCCAGCCTTCGGGCAGCAGACGAGTTCCCTGCCACATGCCGTCATAGAGTTTCAGCCTGCCCCACTGCAGCATATCCGGCGCGGAAATGTGCATGCCGAAGCCGCCGTTGGGTTGCCCGCAACGCAGGGTACACCAGCTGATGCTGGTTAATCCCATGGGGTCAAAGAGATAATGTTGCGCGAAATCATACAAGCGCATGCCGGTGGCGCGTTCAAGCACACCCGTGAGCACTTGTGGGCTAACGGTGTTGCAATAGGCATAAACCTCACCGGGACGGTGGCGCTGTGGCAACGCAAAAGCTGCGCGTGCAGTGTCGTTAGTGAGCACGAACATGCGCAAATCGTGGGGCGCCAAGCCTGAGCGCATTTGCAGCAGATGTTCAATGGTCATGTTACGTTTGCAGTGTTCTTCGGTTAGGCGAACCTCGGGGAAAAAGCGATAGACCGGTTGCTGCAAACAGGTGATATAGCCGTGGTGCATAGCCACACCGGTCAGCGTGGCCAGTATGGACTTGGTGAGCGAAAACACAGGCAGCACACTGGTTTCATCAAAGCGGCGGCCGTAATTTTCGTAGACTAGATAGCCATCGTAGTAAATCAGTGTGGCCGCGCGGCGAAAACCTGCTGTGCCCACAGCATAGAATTCGCGCATGGCGTGCACCTGCCATGGCCGCAACCAAGTGGGTAGTTCCCCGCGCAGCAGTTCATATGCCTGCACGTGAACGGTGCCAGAAAACGCCAGAATTAGGGCAAGCATGAAAATAATCAGTCGTTTTTTCAATGGTTTGCCCCTTTTCTTTATTACATGGCTTCGGCGTGCATATCTGCCCAGGCGGTGACTTCGCAAAATTTGCTGTCTTTGCCAAAGGTGATGAGGATTTCGCTTATCATCTTGCGAAAACTAGGTGTGTTGCGGCATTTCAGCAGCAGTCGCCAGCGGTATTTCTTGTTCACACGGCTCACCCGTGCGGGCATGGGGCCAAGTACAATCATCTTTTCGCTAGGATATTGCTTCACCAGCTCCAGCAGATATTTTGCGCCGGTTTTGACCAACTGCTCGTTTTCGCCGGTGACGCCAAGCATGCACAGGTCGCAATAGGGCGGATAAATCATCAACTTGCGCATGCGTACTTCGCCATCAAAAAATGCGGGGTAATCTTGCTGTGCGGCCTGCGCAATGACTTCATTGAAGGGATTAATAGTTTGAATATAGGCAACACCGGGGTGCTCTCCCCTGCCTGCGCGGCCGGCCACTTGCGTGAGCAGCGCAAAACTGCGTTCCAGTGCACGGTAGTCATCGAAATACAGCTGCTGGTCAATATTCACCACGCCAACGAGTGTGACATTAGGGAAGTTCAATCCCTTAGCCACCATTTGTGTGCCAACAAGAATATCAAATCCATGTGCGGCGAATTGCGATAAAATTTCTTCTCGTGCGTGTTTTTGCGATGTTGAATCTGCATCCATGCGAGCTACGCGAGCCTCGGGCAGTAGATGGGTGAGTTCGTCAACCAGTTTTTGTGTGCCCGCACCACCAAAGCGCATGGTGAGCTTGCCGCAGGCCGGGCAATTGTCAGGTGCAGATTGGCGATGCCCGCAATAATGACACAACAGTTTATCAACAGACATATGGTAAGCAAGTGAGATGCTGCATTGTGGGCAAGTGACCACTTGCTTGCAGCCCGTGCAAGTGAGATAAGTGCTAAAGCCGCGGCGATTCATGAGCAAAATGGCTTGATGGCCTTGCATGATGTGCTCTTGTAAGGCCGCAAGCAATTCACGGCTAAGCAGGTTTTCTTGGCTGAGCAAATCTATCGTGCGTACATCCGGCAAGCTTGCATTGCCGTACCGCGTGGGTAAAATTTCGAGTTGATAGCGCCCAGCTTTGGCTGCGGCATAGCTTTCGACAGATGGAGTTGCACTGCTTAGCAATAGCAATGCGCCATGCTGCTTGGCGCGGGCACGGGCAACATCACGCGCATGGTAGCGCGGTGACTGCTCCGATTTATAGGTATGCTCATGTTCTTCGTCCAATACAATTAGGCCGATGTGTTGCAATGGCGCAAACACAGCACTACGCGTGCCCAACACAACGCGGGCTTGGCCATTGCGAGCACGTTGCCAAGCTACCGTTCGCTCTGACACTGAACGCGAACTATGAAGTAAGACGACATGTTCACCATACCGCGAGCTAAATATCCCCAACATTTGCGGGGTAAGAGCAATTTCGGGCACCAGCACCAGCGCAGTTTTGCCTTGCGCCAGCACGTCATCGATAAGTTTGAGATACACGCTGGTTTTGCCGGAGCCGGTGATGCCGAACAACAATGCTGTGGGTTTGTTTGGGTTGCGCAGGTTTTCGTAGGCGACTTGTTGGGCGGGAGTCAATAGGATGGGTTCAATGGCGGGAGTTGATATGGTTTCGGGAGGATTTGCATCTGCTCCTACAAGCACATCACGTTTTATTAATGCAGTCACCACTGCAAAAGTCACCCCGCAATAGCCACATAATTCCTGCATGTCGGCCGCGCCGTTTTCACGCAGAAAGTCAACTACCAGCTGCTGTTTGGGCGTGAGCTGCCCCAACTCGCCATCTGTGAGTGCATACACCGTTTTGATGTGTTCTTTGGTTTGCTGCACAGCATCGTTGTGTCGCACGAGATAGCCCTTTTCGGCCAGTTGTTCGGGCAATTTGCTGTCACTTGGCAGCTTGCATTTTTTCAGCAAGTCCTCACGCTTGGTGAAGGGATTTCTTGCGCGGCGCAGCGTTTGCACAAGTTGTAGTTCACGTTCATCCAGCAGGCTGTCGGGCGGGCAATCATCGGGCGACAAGGCGCAATAAAGCACATGCATTTGATGGCGCAGTCCGGCGGGCACCATGGCGCAATAGGCCTCATAAAGCGTGCAAAATGTGCTTTCTTTCAGCCAAGGGATGAGCTGCACTAAATCTTGCGGTAATGGTTCGCCTGGCAGCACACTTGCAATAGCCTTGGTTTGTGCAGCAGGCGGGTTGTTGTGTAGCGCTAACACCACGCCAACGCGCGGCTTGCCCGTGCCAAAGGGTACCTTTACTCGCCTGCCGGGCAACACTTGCAGCCCGGCAGGCAAAGCATAATCAAACGCCTTATCATAATGATAAGCCGTTCCTTCCACTGCAATTGAAGCGAACAGGTGCATTATGCGGTGCGAGCTTCTTCCGACTCCAGCACGGCATAGCGGTCATCCAAAAAATCGTTGAGTGACAGTGTGACCGGCTTGGTGGGCAGGCTGCGGCGGTCGGCTTCAGCATCGTTGACCAGATTGCGCGCGTGTTTGGCCACGGCGGTCACCAGCGAATAGCGGCTGATGTTTTTGTTCAAAATGGGGCGTACGTCTACGTTAAGCATCGTTCATTACCTCGGTTAAAATATTTTTGTCGCGCAACATTTCTGCACGAATGATAGCTTGAAAATCAGTGGCGGCATTGGTCAGCACACAATTGCGAATGATATAGTCAAAGCCCGGCGCATGGGTGAGTTCTTGCTTGGCGATGTTGATGCGACGCTCAATGTCTTTAGGTGTGTTGGTGCGGCGATCAATTAAGCGTTGTCGCAGCACGGCAAGGCTTGGCGGCACCAAAAACACCCGCACACAATCGGGATATTGCGTGGCAATGTTAGCAGCGCCTTCCACTTCGATCTCTAGCACCACGGTTTTGCCGCTGTTCAGCCAAAAATCCACGGCATCTTTTGGCGTGCCGTAATACTGGCCATTATACACAGTATGCTCCAGTATCGCGCCATTTGCCAGTTTTTGCTCAAATTCGGCATGTGTGGTGAAGTGATAATGCACACCATCGATTTCGCCTTCACGTGGCTGCCTTGTGGTGGCAGAGATGGACAACGCGATTTGCTCGCCATTGGCAAGCACTTGTTGCAACAGGCTATCTTTGCCGCTGCCTGAGGGTCCGCTAAGCACAATCAATAGTCCTTTAGTCATCGTCATGCTTAACCTCCTGTCCCAGCCGCGCGGCTAAAATTTCAGGTTGCAAATAGCTTAACACCACATGCCCGCTGTCGAGCACCAGCACGCATTTGGTTTTGCGGCCGTGCGTGGCATCAATGAGTGTGCCGCCAGCTTTGGCCTCTTGTGTCATGCGGCGCACGGGCTGGCTTTCGGGTGAAAATGCGCCCAGCACCCGTGCGGTGTTGAGTAGATTACCAAACCCAATATTCAATAACTGCATGCATTTTCTCCAAGCTAATCATAAAGTAGCGATAAATCGTTTTACTTGCTTGCGTTTTGTGAAGCGATAAATAGGTTTGCCGCTTGCCTCAATCATTTTGATAATGCGCGGCCGGCTTTGTTTGGGATAATCCAGTAAAATCCATTTCAAAAATTGTTTGTCTATTTTGTCAACGCAACTTTTGGGCAGCTCGGGGCGCGGCTTGCGGCGGATTTGTACACGCCGTTTAATCGCATGGAAAAGACAAAACAATCGGTTGTAATCTAAAAATACAATTGTATCACAACGCTCAAGGCGTAGCAGCAGTGTGCCCGTGCTGCAGCCCTCAAAAATCCACGCATCGGCAGCAATAGCGGCAATTATGTTTGCATGAAACTCCTCTTTGGGTCTGCTGACCCAACTTTTATGTTCAATAAATCGCAAAGTGTCGAGGTGAACGGCAGGGATGTCTAAAATTGCACTCATGCGCCTTGCTAGGGTAGATTTGCCGCTGCCCGAATTGCCGATGACTACGATTTTTTGCATCTCAATGTTACTCCATGTTTTGGACTTGCTCACGTATTTTCTCCACGCAGCTTTTCATGTCCACCACGCGACGGGTCACATCAACGTCGCCAATCTTCGAGCCGATGGTGTTGCATTCGCGGTTGATTTCCTGCACCAAGAAATCCAGCTTGCGGCCCACAGCAACATCGCCGCTTAGCATATCGTGCAACTGGTCGATGTGCGAACGCAGGCGCACGGTTTCTTCATCCACCGCCGTTTTTTCGGCAAAGATGGCTGCTTCTGTCAGCAGACGTTGTTCGTCCACCGTGGTGGTTTCTAGTAGAGCCTGCATTTTCATGTGCAGCTTATCCATATATTGCGTAGTCAGTTCAGGCGCACGTAGCTCTATAAACGCCACATGTCCCAAAATTTCTTCAGCGCGGGCAAGTATATCATCGCGCAGGCGTGCGCCTTCAATTTTGCGCATAGCGATGAATTTGGCAAGAGCCTCCCTTGCTGCAGCTTCAACGGCCGTCCAAATTTCTTCTTCATCTACGGATTTTTTTTGCACGGTGAATAGGTCAGGCACACGCAGCAGGCTAGTTGCGGTGATGTCATCGGTGATATTATATTCTTGCGCAAGTGTGGCAACGGCAGTTTTGTAACCAGCCAGCAGTGCTTCATTGAGCACCACTTCCACATGGCTTTCGCCCAAAAACTCCACACTAACAAAGCATTCCACTTTGCCGCGGGTGATTTGTGTGTTAGCCAGTTTTTTCAGGCGGTCTTCCAAAAAGCCGCAGCTGCGCGGCACACGCGCACTGAACTCAAAGTAGCGGCTGTTCACGCTTTTTATTTCGCAAGTGACGCGAAACGACTTATTCACGAACTCCGCGCGGCCAAAGCCGGTCATGCTGCGCATAGGCAGACCCTCCCTTTTAAGCATAAACAATATTATAACATAAAAAATAGGGCTTGTCAAATCTTTAAATCTATGTTATACTAAACCTATCAAACACACGAAAGGACATTCCATGAAAATTTGTTTTGTTGGTGCGGGCAGCACGGTATTTGCTCGCAATGTGCTGGGCGATTGCATGATGGTTGAATCGCTGCGCGAGGCTGAAATGGCGCTATATGATATCGATGGCCAGCGATTGGAAGACTCGTATACCATTCTTAGCGCAATGAACAACACCGTTAACGAAGGCCGTGCGCGGCTGACTAAGTATCTAGGTGTGGAAAACCGCAAAGACGCCCTGCGCAATGCCGATTTTGTGGTGACGGCGATTCAAGTTGGGCTTTACGACCCCTGCACCATCATTGACTTTGAGGTGCCCAAGAAATACGGTCTACGTCAGACTATCGCAGATACGTTGGGCATCGGCGGCATTTTTCGCGCGTTGCGCAGCATTCCCGTGTTTGCAGACATTGCGCGTGACATGGAAGAAGTCGCTCCCCGTGCCCGCATGCTTAACTACGTGAACCCTATGGCGATGATTACCGGCTATATGCAGCGCTACACGAATGTACCCACCGTGGGGCTATGCCATAGCGTGCAAAGTTGCTCGAAAGTTTTGCTTTCGATGTTGGGTATGAGCGAAAAAGTGCCCGGCCATCGCGATTTGATTGCGGGCATTAACCACATGGCTTGGCTGCTGAAAATCGAAGACAAAGACGGTAATGACTTATACCCTGCTATTCGTGAAAAATCAAAAGAAAGCATGGAAAGTGGCCTAATTTACGACTTGGTGCGTTATGAGTATATTCAAAAGCTGGGCTACTATTGCACCGAAAGCAGCGAGCATAATGCGGAATATAACATGTTTTTTATCAAGGACAAATACCCCGAGCTTATCGAACGCTACGGCATTCCGCTGGATGAATACCCCCGCCGCTGCGTGAGCCAAATTGCCAAGTGGAACGCCGAAAAAGAAGAAGTGCTGCAAAGTGCGCAGCGCGGCCACAGCCGTAGCGAAGAATACGGTTCGTATATCATGGACGCGGTGGTGACCAATACGCCGTATAAAATTGGTGGCAACGTGCTCAACACCGGCGGGCTGATTGAAAACCTGCCGCACGATGCCTGCGTGGAAATCCCCTGTTTGGTGGATGGCAACTTTATTAATCCCTGCCATGTGGGGCGCCTGCCGGTGCAATTGGCCGCCATGAACATGACCAACATCAACGTGCAGATGTGCACCATTGAAGCAGCGGTGACGTTGAAGAAAGAGCATATCTATCACGCTGCCATGATGGATCCGCACACCGCCAGTGAGCTTTCGATTGACGACATCATCGCCATGTGTGACGAATTGATTGAAGCCCACGGCTGCATTGACAATGGCGGTTATCTGCCCAAATACAAGTAACCTGTAGGGGCGGATGCAAATCCGCCCATATTTATTAGGAGAAATATAATGGACTTTCGTCAAGGGGCGTTTATGTATGCCATTGCGGGTGGCCTGGCCGTTTTCGTCATTGCGCAGTCGATGTTTTTTCTCATCAAAGCATGGCGGCGCGGACGCGAACTTGGCATCGAAACTGCCACGCTGCGCAACACTGTAACCTCCAGCGTATTGTTTACCATCGCGCCGTCCATCGCCTTAGCGACCACGGTGCTTGTGCTTTCCAACGCATTTGGCATTGTGTTGCCGTGGATTCGTATGAACCTCATCGGCAGTTTTACTTACGAAGTAACAGCCGCGCAAGCTGCGGTTGACGGCTTGGGCGTGGCGGGCGGTCTCGGTGCGCCAATCACTGACCCTTCTGTGTTTACGGCCATTGCGTGGGTAATGACCATCGGCAGCATATTCCCGTTAATTTTACTGCCGATTATCCTCAAGCGTATTCAGGCGCGCATTGGCAAGGCGGTGAGCGAGCCCAAAAATGCTGCGCGTACTGACATGATTGCCGCCGCGGCGTTCATTGGTTTGATTGCGGCGTTTGTGGCGCGTGCTTTGGCCGGCGGCGCAGATGAAGGCGCACGAGCGGGCGATGGTGCCGGGGTGCTTTCGGTGGTCGCATTGGGCACAGCGATTTTGGTGATGGTTGTGCTGGAATTCCTCGTAGAAAAACGAAAATGGCAATGGGCGAAGCCATTCACTATGCCGGTGAGTATGTTCACGGCCATGGGTGCGGCGGTGCTCGCAGCACAGATTTTGCCCGCGCAAATTGCCTTTTTGGAATGGAGGTAACCATGGGAAAACGAACGTACTTTGACAACATACATCGCTGGGGACGCATCTCGTGTGTGCTGACGATTATCGTGATGTTGGCCATTCCCTTGGCGATGACGCTGCGCTTTGATGTGCGGTTGCCAGTGATGGGAATCTTGCGCAGCCTAGCCACGGTGCTGCCGATGTTTTGGATAGTGGCTGCGATTGAAACCATTAGTTATGCACCAATTTTGGGCAGCGGCGGCAGCTACCTTTCGTTTGTGACGGGTAACATTGCCAATCTGCGCCTGCCTTGCGCCATTGCGGCGATGAAAAACGCAGACGTACGTGCCAGCAGCGAGCAAGGCGAAGTGATTTCCACCATTGCGGTGGCGGCTTCGGCCATCACAACCACGATTATTTTGGCTGCCTGTGTGCTGTTGTTGATGCCCGTGTTGCCTGTGCTCATGGCAGAAGAAAGCGCTCTGGCACCCGCTTTTCAGCAGATTTTGCCGGCATTGTTTGGTGCGTTACTGGCGGGTTATCTGTGGAAATACTGGCGGCTGGTGTTTGCGCCCATTGTGGCGGGCGTGGCGGTGCTGTTGATTGCGCCCACGTTACAGGTGGGGGTGCTAATACCTATTACGGTGGTGGTTTCACTGGGCAGCGCGCTGTTGTATGGCAAACTGAAAGAGCGCAAACAAGCAAACCTGTAGGGGGATATCCGCAACCACAAATAAACAGGCGGCTGGTCGTGTGACTAGCCGCCTGTGTGCTTATGCAATTTCTGCTTTGATTTGCTCGGCCTCGCGGCGCCGTTCAATCAGCTCAAGGTTGATTTCCTCCATGCGCTCTGGAGTGAGCTTGTGGAAAGAAACATAGATGATAAATGCCGCCAGCAACGCAATGGGTGAAAAGCCGAACATGCGCAAGCGAATCCCATTGGCTTGGAAGCGTGTAAGCACATGCCCGCCTGCTGCAAAGTCGGCATAGAACTCACCGCCAAAGCGAATCACACGGTTGGTGCTCATGCTCACGCCATTGTTGAGCAACCCGGCAATTTTACTCAGCATTGTCAGCGTGCAGAATAAAATGCCCTCGTTACGCTGGCCGGTTTTCCATTCGCCGTAATCCACGGTGTCGGCCAGCATCACGTTTTGCATCACGCCCATCACGCCATAACCGAAGTGCCCAACCATCATGCTAAGCAAAAATGGAATAAACACGCCGGGCATAAATGTGCTGAACAGGAACATGCCTGCACAAGCGATTACTGGCAACGCAAAGGTGAGTTTGAAGAATCGCGTGCGCCCCATGCGCTTGGAGAGAATGGGGAACGCAAACATGCCAATGCCACCAGCAATGGCGGTGACAGTGTTAAAAATACCGAACTCATTGCTACTGTAGTCGGACACATATTGGAAGAAGAAGTCAGCGGCGCTGTTGGTCATGTTTGCGGCCAGGTTAAACAAAATGAACACCACCACCACGGTGAGTGTTTGCTTGTTACGCCACAAAATGCCCAATGCTTTGCTCAAACTGATGGTTTCGCGTTTTTCTTCGGTAGGCAAGGCAATACGGGGTTCTTTCACCTTAATTGCGCCATAAAGTGAAGTGACCAAGTAGATGCAGGAGAAAACGATAGAGAAGATGCGAAAGCCGCGGAACATAAACGAAGCATCAATGTCGCCGAACGAGCCGCCACCCAGCCAAGTGATGATATTAAGGTTAAACGCCGTGGCAAGCCCAAACACACCGCTGAATACGCGCGGGATGGTGGACACAATGTCGCGCTCTTTGCCGGGCGGGGCAAGGGCAGGTATCATCGACCAGTATGATACATCAACGAGGGTGTAGGTTAAGTCCCACAGCAACCACATAATGGCCACATAGACCACGGTGGCGGCGGCAGTTGGGTTGTTAGCCAATGCGGTGGGTACGCTGAACAGCAGCATGGTAATCAATGCGTTTGTCAATGTGCCTGCTGCCCACCAAGGGCGAAACTTGCCCCAGCGGCTGCGTGTGTTGTCAATGATGGTGCCCATGAATAAATCGCTAATGCCATCGAACGCTTGGCCGAAAATCATCAAGATAGTGACCGGCAGTTGGTTCATTTGCAGCACGGTGAGCGTGTAGCGCTCCAGTCGCCCGGTTAGTCCGTTGGCCACTGAACGCCCGGTAATGCCAATGCCATAGTTAATCTTCGTTGCCCAGCTGAGTGCTTCAGGCTCTTCGTGACGGGTCACGGGAGGGTCTTGCAGTTGTGTCATTATATATTCCTCCATAAAAACTAGGGCGACGTTGTGCAGTCGCCCTGTAATATTTATCTGCAGTTGCAGGTAACAAAACGCACGGTAACATCAATGCCATTGGTACCGTCAGCCTGCGCAATCCACAGGTTGCCAGCTTCATCCACGTAGTAGCCGCTGCCGGCAGCGCGCAGCGCATCCAGTGAGCTAAATGCCGAAAGGCGTGTGCCGTCTGCCAGGGTAATCAAGCTCGGCGTGCAGATGTTGAACACGCGCAATAAAATATCACGCTCAGTTTCGTCCATGGTGATGTTGATGATGTTGCGTTGCGTGGTGTAGGCAATCATGGCGCCTTGGCGGCCTTCTTCAAACAGACCAAAGCGGTTACCGCCTTGCCGTGGATAGATATAGATGGTAGTGTAATCGCAGAACACCGGTGCAGCGCCAACGGGGACATCAAGCAGGTTGATGCGTGGAATAATGGCGCCCTCGCGGATGAATACGGGTGATTCGTCATAGCTGAAGTGCAGGCGATGCATGCTGCCGCCACGGAACACCTGTGTTTCGTCAAACAGATAAATCCAGTTGCTGCCGCGTGGGAAGATAATGCGACGATAGTGGCCGCTGTAATCTCCTTGCTGCACGATGGGGGCAACAAGGATTTCGTCGCCCAGCATGTATTGATAATAGCCCAAAGTGGGGCGCACGGTGGGTTGGCGACGTTCGTAGCTAAACATCACCTGGCTGGCGATATAAGGCTGCAGTTCGGTGTGCATAATCGCAAAATCGCGGTAAATAGCCACGATATCAATATCGTGCTCAGCCAGCAGCTGCGGGTAGAAATCATTGAAGCGGAAAGGACGGTGTTCAGTGTAAACAACAAGTTCTACATCGCCACCAGGGGTGAGAAATTCACGCGGCACCTCGCGCAGGGTGCTTTCCATTTCCATCAGTGTGCTGAATGCACCAAGTTGCGCCCAGCGGATAAACACATCCCATGGGTTCTCGTATGGCCCGCCGCGGAAACCGCCAATGTCGCTGCCAACGTTGACATAGTTAAACATCGATGATGCAAAGATATTGTTGAGTGCGGCGCGCATGCCGGCCCAGTCATTGTCTTGGTCGCCAGCCCAAGCAAGGAAGTTGCCCTCGCGCGGGGCAAAGGTGAAAGGCAAGCCAGCACGGAAGAAATAATCATCAACCGCGCGTACTTTGGCCACAGCGCCAAAGTTTTCCCATGAATAATCAATCCAGTGGCGATAAGCAGCTTCTTTGTATGTGCTCCAGCCAATCAGACGGCCTTCAAAGTTGCGTGCAGGCAGCATCAACACCACGTATGGATCTGTGCCGTCAACTTTCCAGCCGCTAAGACCCAAGTTCAGCACGTTGTCGAGCTGCTCTTCCCACCATTCCACCGCAGCGGGATTGGTGTAGTCGACCATCGAACCGTAGGTGCGGTGGGTGTAGTTGCTGTGGCTGCCCCACCAGTTTACCAAGCGACCCTCGTTGAGGAAGAAGCTTGTTTCGGGCAATTCCAGTGGCCAATCATGCTCGGCAACCCATTCGTCACGCGGTTGCGTGTGGCGGATTAATTCGCCGTCAATCACTTCAGTGTAAAGCAACACTTCGCCAAAATGGTTAGGCGAGTTGGTGTTGACCATGCCTGTGCCCCACGCTAGCACCTCAATGCCCATGTTGTTGAAATATTCAATAAAACCCGGCCCTTCATTGGGCACACCGCGATGGTTTGCGTACCATTCTTCAAAGAAGCAGCAGTAACGCACCGGACAAGGAACGTAAGAACCAACGGAATCAACCGTATTGCCGTAGCCGTCGCGCTGCATGGTGCGTTCGCCATTCATGCCGGTTTCGCTACGCTGTTGCGCACGCAAAACTGGGTCTTCTTCGCGTGGCAGATGACGTTGCGTCCATGTGTGGGTGGAGGCTTCCCATGGGCGATCGATGATAATTGCGCCAATGGGGATGCCCGCCACTTGCATGTCATGCACCCATTCTTTGATGGTTTCGCAATAGCCGACATTTTCCCAAATCCAATGTGAGTGAACCCACACGGGATAGGACAGCGGTTCCAAACTTGGCGGCAACCGGTTGAGGGCTGCATCCCAGCCCATGCCACCAAAAATGCTGGTGAAGAAGATAATCACCGCAGTGATAATGCGCGACAAGGGGAACAGCAGGGTTGGTAGCATAACATTCTCCTCCGCAATATAAGTACCATAATTATACCGTATTGTGCATGGCTTGTCAAGTGAAAAATGTGGATTATGTGAATGATATGTGGATTTTTTGTGCGGGACGAATATGAATGACGCGTAAAATTTTGCAAACCCCTTTACAAGCGCACAAAAATATGGCATAATATAAGGAACACCTATTTCGGAGAGGGGGTATTTCATATGGACGCCTCAAACCTGCAACATCTCAGCAACTTGGTGCTGGAAAATAACCGCATTGATCCGCAGCATTATTTGGACAACAACGTCTTCACCGGCCTGCGCAACAAGCAAGGCGAAGGCGTGCTCACGGGACTTACCCAAGTGTCCACCATCACTTCGTTCAAAAAAGTCAACGGCCAGCGTGTGCCCTGTGAAGGGGAGTTGCGCTATCGCGGCATTGACGTGCGCGAACTATGCAACGGCTTTTTGCATGCAAACCGCCTAGGCTTTGAAGAAACTGCTTACTTACTGCTGTTTGGTGAACTACCCACAGCCGCACAGCTGAGCGACTTTCATGCCCTGTTGGGCGAACAATGCAATCTGCCCATCAATTTTGTGCGCGATGTTATCATGAAAGCGCCCCGACGCGACATGATGAACATGCTGGCGCGTTCGGTGCTCACCTTAGGCGCATACGATGAAGAAGCGGATGACACCTCCATTCCCAATGTGCTGGCGCAATGCCTGCGCTTAACCAGCGTGTTTCCGTTGCTTGCGGTGTATGGCTACCATTGCTATAACCACATGCACAACGAATCCAGCTTGTATATTCACCGGCCAGACCCGGCTCTGTCTACTGCCGAAAACATTTTGCGTCTGCTGCGGCCAGATATGGCATATAGCCCCATCGAAGCGCAAATTCTAGATTTGGCGCTTGTGTTGCACATGGAGCACGGTGGTGGTAATAACTCATCATTCACCACGCATGTGGTGTCGTCGTCGGGCACAGATACGTATTCGACCATTGCAGCGGCGTTGGGCAGCTTAAAAGGGCCAAAACATGGCGGGGCGAACATCAAAGTGGTGGAGATGATGGAAGACCTGAAAGCTAATGTGGCCGACACTGCCAGTGAAACTCAGGTGCGTGAGTACTTGAGAAAATTGCTGGACAAAGAAGCATTTGACCGCAAGGGTTTGATTTATGGCATGGGGCATGCGGTGTATTCACTCAGCGACCCGCGTGCAGACTTGTTCAAGCAGTTCACCATGCACCTTGCTGCCGAAAAAGATGAGCAAGCCGAGTTCAATCTCTATGAAATGGTGGAGCGCATTGCGCCGGAACTCATCAGCGAAAAACGCAAGATTTACAAAGGCGTTTCGCCCAATGTGGATTTCTATTCCGGCTTTGTTTATCGTGTGCTGGGAATACCCGAGGAATTGTATACGCCCCTGTTTGCCGTGGCGCGCATTGTGGGCTGGAGCGCACACCGTATGGAAGAGCTGATTAACCAAAATAAAATCATCCGCCCGGCCTACCAAAGCGTGATGGATGCACAGGCATACATTCCGGTGGAGGCGCGCAGATGCTGATTGCGATGATATTGATTTGCCCGGTGGCGTTGTTGCTTTCGTTTGAGTATAAAGGCGAGCGTTATCACACAGTGTTGTGGGTGCTGCGCGGGATTTCTGTTGCGGTGGCGCTTGCAACGGCGGCGGGGATGCTCATCCCCTACCCACGAGGCGTGGTGATTGCGCTAGGCATTGCGGCCATTGGCGTGAACCTGCCTCTTGCCGTTACTGGACTAAAGAAGAAATAAGGTGAAGCATGAACTGGACACAAGCGCTAATTTTAGGCTTAGTACAAGGGTTAACTGAATTTCTGCCGGTTTCGTCTAGTGGGCATTTGGTGATATTTAATCACCTGTTCGGTGAATATGGCGGCGATTTGACTTTCACGGTATTCTTGCATTTTGCCACGCTGGTGAGCGTCTTCATTATGTTTTGGCGTGACATTGCCATGCTGGTGCGCGAGTTTTTCGCACTGCTGGGCGATTTATTCCGCGGCAAGTTTCACTTCAACACACCCGAACGTCGCTTTTTGCTCATGGTGATGATCGGCACTATCCCCGCTGCGGTAATAGGCTTGGCGATTAGCGCACTAGGCTTCACACATGTGCTGGAGAATATCTTTGTGGTTGCAGCATTTTTATTGGTGACGGCTGTGCTGATGTTCAGCGTGGATAAACTGTTTGCCAAGCGCGCTATGTTCACGCAGGAAAACGCGCCTTATCGTTGCGCATGGATTGTGGGCTTGATGCAGGGCATTGCGATTTTTCCGGGCTTGTCACGCTCCGGCAGCACGATTTTCGGCGGTGCATTGGCCGGACTGCAAAAAGACTTCGCGGTGCGCTATGCGTTCATTTTGTCTATCCCCGCGATACTTGGTGCAGGGCTGCTAGAGGGCGTTGCGGCGATGCAGCATGGGTTGGAATTCCACGCACTCAACTGGGCTGTGGGCTTTGTGGCAGCGGCGGTCAGCGGCATTTTAGCGATTTCGGTTATCAAGTTGCTGATTCGCAAGCGAAAGTTTTATCTGTTTGGCATTTACTGCGTGGCGGCAGCTGTTGCGGCTTTTGCCATCGGTATATTAATATAATCGTAAAAGGAGAACACACATGAACATCAAAGGAACAAAAACCGAGCAAAACCTGCGCGACGCTTTTGCGGGGGAATCGCAAGCGCGCAACATGTACACCTATTTTGCAAGCAAGGCCAAAAAAGATGGCTTTGTGGAAATTTCGCAAATCTTTGAGTCAACTGCGAACAACGAAAAAGAGCACGCAAAAATCTGGTTCAAGTTGCTGCAAGAAGGCGGCGAAATCGGCGCAACGCTGGATAACCTCCTCGCAGCTGCCGCTGGTGAACACCACGAAAACGTAGAAATGTATCCCACCATGGCCAAAGAAGCCCGCGAAGAAGGCTTTGAAGCCATTGCGGTGCTGTTTGACCAAGTGGGCGCCATTGAAAAACACCACGAAATGCGTTACCGCAAACTGGCCGACCAAGTGAAAAACGGCACTGTTTTTACCAGTGACGACGCCAACACTGCGTGGGAGTGCAGCAATTGTGGTCACGTGCATGTTGGTGCTGCTGCGGTGCAACTGTGCCCCGTGTGCAAACACGCGCAAGCGTATTTTTTTGCGCAATAGAAATGATAAGAATGCAGAAATAGTGGAGGCCATCACATGGCAAAAGTTTTAAAATCAGAGGGCATGGGGCGCTGCATTGGTTGTTACAGCTGCATGCTGATGTGTGCGGGGGTTAACCGCAAAAATCATTCGGTCAGCCGTGCGGCGCTGGCCGTGCAAACGCGCGGCGGTATGTCGGGCAAGTTTGTGGCCGTGGTGTGTCAGGCATGCCGTGAACCCAAATGTGCGACTGCTTGCCCTACGGACGCACTTGTGCCACGCAAAGGCGGCGGTGTTACGCTTGACGAAAGCATGTGCATCAGCTGCCGGCTGTGCGTGGATGAATGCATTGCGCAGGCCATTGGTTGGGATGACGATGCTGACCAACCGATTATTTGCCGGCATTGCGGGGCATGCACGCGTTTTTGCCCGCATGATTGCATTGCGCTTGAGGAGGTGGCCGACTAAATGATGTATCAAGATTTTATTCGCGTGTTGTATATTGATATGGCGGCACAAACGTCGCGCGTAGAAGAGCGTGCGGACTTAATGCCGTACTTAGGTGGGGTGGGCGTGGGTGCCAAGCTGCTAGAAGAAAACATGCGCGCAGACCTTCCCCCTCTTGCGCCAGAACAGCCCATTGTGCTGGCATGTGGTGCGCTAAGCACGATTTTCCCTGTCATTACAAAAGTGGCGGCGCTGTTTGTGTCGCCGCTCACGGGTGAGCTGGGCGAGTCCTATGCTGGTGGGCGGCTGGCCTTTGCAATGCTGGAGGCCGGTTATGATGCCATTGTGATGACCGGCCGCGCAGAGCAACCGTGCTATCTTGCCATTGATGAAAATGGTGTAAATTTCCGCGATGCTCGCCCGTTGTGGGGCACCAATCGTGATGACGCCGGGCGTTATATTCGTGACAACGAGCCCGATGCACGCGGCAAGCGTTCTATCATTCGCATTGGCCAGGCGGGCGAAAACGAAGTTGCCTACGCTTGTGTAACCGTTGATCGCTACCGCCATTTTGGGCGCATGGGCTTGGGTGCGGTGTTTGGCAGCAAGTTGCTGAAAGCCATCCATATTTCCGGCGAGCGTAGCATGCCTGTGGGTGATTTCAAAAGCTACTTTGGGCTGTTCCGGCAGCTTTACACCAAAGCTTGCCAGCCCGGCGGTGTGATGAGCAAATACCACGACCAAGGCACGCCCATCAATATTGAGGCACTCAACGCCATTGGCGCGCTGCCCACAAATAATTTACAGCAAACCCGTGTTGACCACGCCGAGAATATTAGCGGTGAAGCCTTTGCTGAAAACGATCTGATTCGCAAGCAGGCCTGCGTAGGCTGTCCGGTGGGCTGCATTCACATTGCGCAGCATCGCAAAGCCTTTGCAGAGGGTTTTGAGTACGAAACGCATGCGGTGGGCTATGACTACGAGCTACTGTTTGCACTAGGTACATTCGTTGGTCTGAAAGAACGGCAGGATATCCTTGCGCTGATTCACGAGGTGGAAGTTTGCGGGCACGATGCCATGAGCAGTGGTGTTGCACTGGGCTGGGCGTGCGAAATGCTCGAACGCGGGCTGGTGAACGTAGAAGAACACACCCTCGTGCCTGTGCAATTTGGTGATGTACAAGGCCTTAAGCAGGCCGTGCGTTATATTGCCAGCGCGGAAAACGAATTCTATCGTGCGCTGGGCCGCGGTGTGAAGTATGCTGCGGATGTCTATGGCGGCGCGGATTTTGCCATGCAGCTGGGCGGCAACGAAATGCCTGGTTACCACACAGGCTATGGCAGTGTGGTGGGCGTGGCGGTGTCGGCGCGGCATTCGCACTTGTGTAATGCGGGCTATTCCATCGATCAAGCTTTGCAGCCCGGTGAGCAAATTGAACCTGCCGTGGTGGCGCAAAAGCTCATGGCCGAAGAACTCGAACGCTGTATGCTCAACAGCTTGGTCATTTGCCTGTTTGCCCGCAAAATTTATGACCGTGACACTGTGAAAAAATGCTTTGCTGCTGTTGGCCGTGAGCTCAGCGATGATGACCTGACCGAAGCCACGCGGCGCATTTATGCCACCAAAGTGCGCATTAAGCGTGCGCTGGGCTTTGATTGGCAGGAGATTAAGATACCCAAGCGTTTCTTTGAAACACCCACTTCATATGGGCAGCTCAACGAAGAAACCGCGCGGGAAATCATCGATGAATTCAACAAGCTTGTTAATGAGGTTTCTCCCGTGTAATTTAAGGCTTCTTTTCGAGGAAGGATAATCTGCATGAACATTAGCGTAACAGCAGGCAGCTGGGCGCGTGCGTGGCTGCTGGATGGCAAAGCGCAGTTGCAACTCCCCCGCCCCGCCGTGGTGCAAGATGTGCTTGCTGTGCTGGACTTCCCTGCCGAGGAGGTTGGGTTGTTCGCCATCAACGGCATTGCCGTGCCGAAAGATACACAGTTGAGTGACGGCGATAAAGTTAGACTTTTTCCTGTGGCAATGGGTG
>Ga0131853_10007645_pt1 | contig 19591 bp, 13 predicted proteins | sample TergutLab28metaG_FD_92764 | JGI IMG/M metagenome (GOLD analysis project Ga0131853, IMG submission 92764) | Labiotermes labralis P1 segment gut microbial communities from Petit-Saut dam, French Guiana - Lab288 P1 (version 2) (version 2) | ecosystem: Host-associated > Arthropoda: Insects >... | reverse complement strand
TTATACACTATACCAGAGGCTGACTGTACAGGAAAATGATCTCCTGATGATGAGCTTCCCGAAAGCTCGAAACATGTAGAGAATGAATGACGACTACCCATGAAAATAAAGGATAGTCCACAACTGACATCGTGTTGGTTATTTATGAAATAATTACAATGATGCACGGAACAATGAATGTAAAATGAATGTAAAACCTTGAATGGTGTCACATGGTTAAATAACATGCTACAAAAAATAACATAATGACACATCCAATGTTTTGGAATCCCATAATGTATAATATCATCAAGTGATTTTGAGATTCTGTAAGCCCAGTACTTCTTAAATACTACATGGCCCTGAATAAGCTGTGCATTCCAGCTTCTAAGAAATAAAGACACAAAACCATTTACGTGAATTTTCTACATTAAGACATGTCACATACAAGTGTATTTAATACATAATGGCCTGAAATTTGAACATGATGTTCTTTTTTTATTGACATTATGGTCTCATACTTTCCAGGATCTCAAATCCAACTGATTATAGACATTTAATTTTTTTAACATGCTAACATTTCTTGTGAAAAAATAACCCACCAACAAATACAGTTGATAACACACACCCAAACATCCACTGCTCATGTTTATGCAACACTCTTCCTCTGTTTCAGAAACTAATATCTTATTTTCTACCAGAAGCCTCATTTTTGACATATTCTGCCTCCTAAATTATTATTTTTAGCCTTTCACTATCTGTGAAAGGTGTTATATAAATGCCTTTTATACTGATGTTTAGCAGATGTTGTGTACACTTATCACAAATTAACAGCTATTCATACAGTGCAAACTGCTGCCATGTATTGTTACATGAAATCAATTATATAGGTTAAGAAAGTATTTGGAATGAGTAGCACTGTCAACTCTGTAGTATACAGGCCATCCATGCTGTCAATCTCATCACATATAAACTGAATACAGCTGCCACTCACACCATAAATGAGTCACACATCATCACCAATCTCATCGTAAATAAGCCAGGGAATGTTGCCAACTTTATCAGGAGAAAACTGCATACTCCAACTGACTGCACTGTATTTAGAAAATTGCATAAAGGGTATTCAAGAAAAAGTGTGTGCAGAATAGCATACTTTGACAACACTGCTTCTAACTCATAAAAATGGAAGCAAATACTGTGAAATACAGTGAAACCCATCTGTGTTGGCCACCTTTGGTTCCATTCAAAGCTGCCCAACTTATACAGGTGGGCAACTTAAACGGATACCACTTGACACTATGAAGACTGAATTGTGCACTATCAATTGTGTAAATGAACAAGTCAGAGTGCAGAGACAGGTGGAAGAGTTCAAAAGCAAGCACATAATCCTGTAAATGAATATAAACTTTAAGCACAGTAATCAGTTGCCACTACAATATTGCAATGTATTGTCCAGATGTCTGGAGAAAGAATGGAGGTTAGGTGGACAACAGTTAGTTACGGAGGTTGCACGGACAAGAGTCACTTCTGCTAATGAATGTTGATTTCGGGCCATGTGCAATATGACACAAAACCTATAAAACACATTAGGTTGGCCAACAGAGGGAGGGTGAGATAGTACACAAAGCATAGCATTATATGTGAAACTGTGGCCAAGATTCAAGAAAAACAGGTGGCCAAGTTATGGAGTACTGATGATGTATTAGGAATCTGCCAGTTCTGTAAAAGTACAGGAGCAATAATAAAAACTACCTACAAGAACACAGGTCTGTATCAGCACTGTCTGATAATCTGGAATATCTAATATTCTGGAACCTGCCTTGTCCTGTAGGTGCTGGATTAACAGAATATTACTGTTTTTGCAAAGCTCATGGCTATAAGTAATTATCTGTCATAAGAAATATTAAGATAATGGCACTTACACTTCTTTAGGTTCTTCCAATTTGAACACATGGACAGTCTCAGTGTTGCTTGAACAACAAAGGAAAGTGGAATCCATGCTGAATGCTAGACTAGAAATGCTCACACAACGTTTCACCCCTCGACGAAATTCATACAGCTTGCTACCATCATGTACCAGAAATACTCGAATCACTGTACCCTTCTCTGACGCTGTCGCAACCTTGGTACCTGATGGGCTGAATCCTAGAGCTGCCAGTGGACTATCATGAGCAGGAATCATTGTCTTAGCATGCTGAAAGCCAGTGAATAATTCACTTACTTTTCATGCACCAAATTACACATTATAATAAGAGATGAAAGGAATACACCATTTCCCATTAACACAGCATAAAAATTCTGCACCATCTGTCAACAGTAATTGAGAGTTTCATTTTATTGGATGTACTGAAAACAGTGACTATGTTAAATTTATCACAAACAATCTGCAAAGGAGGTCAATTTCTACATTTCACATTATTAGAAAATCTGATTTAGTTAAACAAAATACAAATGTTTTCTGAGGACACACAATGTCTCCCCTCCCAAACCCAACTACAATTTAAATGACTAAATTCTGTTATTTCATATTTGATTTTTTTTTTAATATGTAAGATATGGGATAGGAAAAATATTTCATGAGTGTAAAATTTTGGTATGTGCACTTGTTCACATCAGCATTTCAATGTTGCAGAAGGCTGATCATTCTGACTCTCCAAGTCACATCAGAAATAAACATGTTTACATATAATTACTGAATAACATATGAAATTATGCCTGAGAATCAACTCACAAGATTGATAGCATCAAATATTTGAACTTCTCCAATAGTGTTGGATCCCGGATAAGCTAGAAAGCAGTTTCGGCTGTTGATAGAAAGTGTACAAAGTCCAGACGGATTTGGAGGTGTGTCACGTATTGTATGTAGAACCTTCATATCTTGAATATTATGGATGTATAAAGACTCTTCTAGGCATACCACTAGTCTCTGCAAAGAAACCCAACAGAATTTAATCACTCACTTCCAATCTAGTACTCATATTATGTATTTCCCTTTTAAAAGCACATGATACATAGTGACCACAAATCTGTCTTAAAATAATTAAGTATTGTGATGAACTGTTATTCTCTTGCTGGTATAATATTACACTGAGTAAACTACAATTCATTGCAAGGAAGTATAGGTAGCATATACTTCCCTTACTTAGCCAACTATACAAAAATGACTTTTAAGACCAAGATTGTAAATTTAAGAGTATGTGCTGCCTGTATTGCTATTACACAGGTTGGTAAGATTAATGCACATGTTGGCAACATTGTACTCATAGGCAACCCAAGTTTCCACAAGATCAGGTTGCCCAATTGCGAAGATGGGCTGTATATTAATAGTATGTGTATTTCTTTGAGAAACAATACCCCAAAACAAGAATAGATATGCATCTAGTAAATCCATTGAACATAAAAACTTTATGTGATTACTTTTACTACAAACAAGGACATTTTTTCATTAGCCCCACCCATCACTCTAAATTCAGACTTATGTAAGGAGAGGTAGGACAGTCATATTATTATTCCAATTTCCCACACATTTTAGTTTAATGCACTGGTATTAGAATTAATAATGGTATTCCACTCTCTATATTTAACCCTTTGGTGTTTAAATTAAATTATCGGTGATCTGCAGCACACCATAGCAGACTGGAATGTATAGTGCTGCATAAAAGTGGCCATAATTCACCTTTGGCAGCAGTCAACATTTAGCATTCTGAGCACCATATACAGCATTTCAAATCTACAATATTCAGCACCAAAGGGATAAAGGTGATGGAAAGTGTGATTGATATGAACTCATGCAATGTCTTGCTGAAAAAAGGTGTATGTTCTCTCATAATCAGAGAGGTGTTAAAAAAGCAGAGTCAGATTGTATTTATCAGTGTGAAAGTCAAGTCTTTTTTTAGAAAAAGGACCAGTAATCACAGTTGCACTCATACCACACCATACACAAACCTTAACATCACATAATGGAATTCCATGTATTAGCCAGGTATTTTATGCAATAACTACAAGCTATTCTCAGACTTCACATATCCATCACAATGAAACCAAGCTGTACCCCTAAACAGAACAAATAGGGGGGGTTGATGTCTCCAGCACACTCACAGAAAGTACCAGTTCACAAAATTCAGTTTTTCTTCACAATTCGCGTTACACAGTTTGTATGCCATGGATGTCTTATAAAGATCTGAAAACACAGCAGTTTTGTTGCACTTCGTGCTGTTGAAGTCAGGTCAAAGATTTTCTTTGAGATATAAAAATTCAGCAGCAATTCCATCCAGCACTTTCTCGTCTAGTGCATGCCTTCTGCATGTTCTTTGTTTAAATTAAAGCCACTTGCTCAAACCCTTTTCACTTATTTGTAAATTGTTTTCCTATGTGGCACTAACTCATCTGGAAATTTTTATCTATATTTGTGATGACCCTTCTTGTTGCTAATGCACACAAAAGATACTAAAAAGGAAATGACTACCAACTGAGGTAACCTGAAAAAATGGCACTATGCACCAAGGAACATGACCTATCAAAGACATTGACACTAAAGTTAAAAGTACTCTGCTTATTTTTGTATCAGCTGCACTCTCCACAAAAGCATATTGACAAAATATGCTGGGACTTCACACCAAAAGTCAATTTCAAAATATCATATTAGATTCTAATCAACCAGTTCTATTTTATAAAAGATCAATATATGTAACTTCTTCATTTAAAATACTAGTTACCTTCAGACCACTACAGTCTCTGAGAGAAGAGGTCCTTGACTTCTCTACACTTCACTTCTGTACATATCAGTTGACAAACATGCCCACCAAACAAAAGTTCAGTTATGGCAGTGTTGCCATCTTAGCCTATACAGCGGTGTTTGTTTGTGCAATTATTTGAATATACTATTGCATTTTGCCCTTATTCCATAAAAAATAGTTGAGAACAGAAAAAATTAAAGTGCTGATGCAAGTAATAAGAAATGTATCTTAACTGCAACAACCATGCAAAGCATGAAGTATGCCACAGTTGGCATATCTTCAGACTCAACCGCATGCTCTTTTACTTCAGCTAGTTGACTGTATGTTCCATTCTGAATGAGAAGATCAAAATTAAAATCACGCAACAAAACTGAAAATATCTGTTTAAGACTGTGTCGAAAAGGGAGGGTGATGATGGAGAAAATAGAGAAATTACTGCACAAAATTAATACTTACTGTCCACATTTAGTGTTTACACTATATTTTTAATGTTCTAAATAATCACGATACACCGTACAGCACTCAAGGATAAAAAACATATATTTACACTACGTGTAGGTATTTCACAATATATTTAGCCCTCCTGAAACAGAGCCACCCTTATAAAATACAAGTCTACTGTTAAAACTTTTTATATCTGACTTTTGTACATGTCTCCAGAATGCACTATGTACAAAAACACATGACAGTCTGTATTTGCAACAGCCAAATGTTCACAACTATTCATGAAGAGTTAGGCTTTTTGCCATGCAACTTGCTATAATATGAGCTGTTTTGGAGATACAGAGCATCAGTTTAACAAAAATTTAACATCTACATGTTCTTCATTTTTCTCTTCAAGACAACATTATGCACTTGTGATAACTGAACTGGCAAACAGGACTATTCCAGACCACATATAGGTACGGCATATCATTTTTCCTATCAATAACATACACTATTAACATTTTATTAGCTAGATAGGGATCAGCCAAAAGTTACTGCAGAGATCCTTCCCTACTCCTTACGAACTGTTACACAAGTAAACCATCATGATCTGAATTCAATTTGACTTCTTTCAAGGATTACTTACAACTCTGTTTAGTTTGACAGCAAGTATGGTATTGGAATAGCTGTAATTGCAAATCTCAGTGCCCTTCTTGAAGTGACATACTTTCAGCTTCCGGGGGGAGGTGAGGCTAACCACTGCCACCAGACTGCTACTGAACAGCCTCTCCACAATACAAATATCTTCTGAACCTGTGTAAATAACAGCCAAGTTCTGTAAGAAGTTCTAAACACAGCTGACATCTAGAAGTACTGTACCATAATATCAGAGACAAAATATATTCTACACATGTTTCCCAAATTGCAGACATTTGGAATTTACTTGGTGTACACAACTACAAATATGTTATGACTGAATTTATTACTACTAAAGGTAAAGGTAAAGTGATCCCGTTGCTGGCCTGGTGTGGCCCAGAGGGTGGGTAGAGGTATAGCTCTACTCTTCCATGACCATGGCACTAGAAGGGGGTGAGTGGTCAGCAGCATGCCCCGGCCGCACTTTACCCCCCGGGAAAGACCTGGTACCCATTTTACAGGAGGCTGGGTGGACCCCAGGGCAGATTGGATGAGCAGAAAATCTCGTCCCCACCAGGATTTGATCCCGGACCATCCAGCCCGTAGTCAGTCGCTACAATGACTGAGCTACCTGGCCCACAATTTATTACTACTATAACACAAAAATTATAATAATGCAATACAGAAATACATGTTAGTAATGAACCCCAGTCCCTATAGATGGTGAGATAAGCTATACACACCTGTACACACTAAATGGTTGGGTGTCAGTAGGTTAAAAGTAATGTTTTAGGGTCTAACAGTCACAGTAACATGATTCTCTGCTACCTTATGAGATGTGGCAAAATGCATCTGACATTAACAGAAAAACAGAGCCATGCAAACTGAATGACTTAAATCAGAAACCAGATAACATGGACCATGTATGAATTTGACTGAGGGTGGATCTGGTTTGTGACAACAGTTACCACTTATCACTTAAAGCCACTATATTACAGTGCATTCCAGCAGCCAACTTCATGATTCTGGCTGACCACTAGCCAGAACCTAAGTCACTAAAGCCCCATCCATTTTTACCATAACTGAAAACAGACTACAACCCTAACAGCAAATCACATCACACTCCCTTCCAGCCACTTAGAAGAGGAATGACCTTATGTGTAGAATGTGCAGAAGAATAAGTAGCCTGTAGCAGCTATGAGATAATGTTCAGAAGATCCTTGGTTCAAATCCTGGGCAGCAGAGTAGTAGGCAAGTTGGCTGAGGTTTCTCATGGTTTTTTAAATGCTGTGAGAAAGAGCTGTGCCAGTATCTTAAAACAGACCTTGCATCCTACATTTTTCCCACTTCACAGTCACCATCATTTCTCACTCATAAGTATTTTGAAGAGTGCCAACAAATTTCAGAAAACTGCAGTAGGAACACAGTGGACACCATAATGAATTTTCATATTCCATAATATGCAGGCAATTTCTCAAGTAGTTGAGGACCTATCAGCTTCTCAAGAATGACTCTGCACCATGGATTTGGTCAGTTTGTTAGTCAGTCAGCCAAGTAACTGCATTTAATGGTGTCAATGAATTAATAAAGAGAAACACAGATATACTGGATCCCTAAAGGATGTGGTTTTTAACAAAATATTCATGCCACTATGATGGTATCTCTCTTCTTAAAATTCTCCAGACCTTGTTTAATAAAGACCAACAAGATGCACTTTTCTTTCTTAATTTATTCTAATATTGTTTCCTCTACATGTTTCAATAAAGTCACTATTCATCATTAGGAGGGAGTTACTGTATATACAGCATATGGTATTTACCATGCATCTGCATTGACTAGCTGCAAACACGTTCAGAGCAGAGTTCCAATCTGATCGTGTTCATAATACAGTATACATTAATTATCGCAATGCCTACACCACTGTGATCAATAACAAAAAAAAAAAAAGAACTAAAAATTCAGTAAAGCCAGATTCCAAATGAAAAAAAAAAAGTTATTTGAGATAAAAAATCTAATTCATATTATCATTAAAAGTGGTTCACAACCGAGGAATTCAACATTTTTCTAATTTTATATCACACTAACAGTTCTATCCCTAATCAGAATAATGCAGTATTTTGCACTCTTCCACTTACCATTTTCATATATCTGTTCCAAAGTGTCAACAGAACTTAGCGAATATAACCGATAACCAGATTTTGTGCCCACGGCCAAGGAACTGTAAAGCAACAGAAGAAAACAACGTTCATCATAACACAAAAAAAAGTAAAACAAGTGTCTAAATGTATATATTATACCTGAGATTACACAATGGTTAATTTACTTCCTTACCTCCATGAATCATTGAATGATATATGCATGACTGATATTCCCCTACAGATATAATCCTATTTCCAATATAACAGGACTGATCTTCTAATGAATGTCACTCTTTCCTTCCTTCCAAAAGTTTACATAATACGTCCTACTTTTAAAAGGTGTGCTTTCACTTCAGCTGACAGGAATGGATGAGTAACGTATGCAAAAAGATTTGTGATTTGACAGAACTTGTGGCACAACATGCCTGACATATTACAAAAGCAACTCTAAAGACCTGATGAAAAATTATTAAGCGATATGAATGCTTATCGGTGTTTATAATATCAAAGTATAGAACAAAGAAATTACAAACAAGCCACTGAAGTACCATACACAAGCAGTGAGCCCGAGTAACCACAAACGTAATGATACTTACGTACAGTCCTGATTAAAATTAACAAAGAAAACGCCACTAGCAGGATCACTTCCTTGATTTGCGAGGTTCATTAGTCCTGATATACCTGCCTTTAAACCCTGCGTCAACACATCAACGTTTCGAGCAAAATTTTGCATATATATTGCGTCAATTTCTGCGACCTTGGTACAATCACTCCATATTGACCACTCAAAACAGCTGAGCCTTGCGTTACGTGTTTGTTTACCATTTATGAAACTTCGGTCTTGGATCTTCCTGTGATTATGAACCGCGTACTTTGAAAAATCCGTTTAAACATCAGAGTTCTTACCGCCAAAGTCAAGTACTTAAGCACCATCAGAATACAAAATGTACCAAATGGGAAGATTATAGCTTACTGTTCTCACTTACTTTTTACACACAACAGTTTTTTTTTTAATTTTATTGTGAGTAAAATTGTGACATTTGAGGTTCTCACAGCGGAGTTGTTAAATTTCCAGTGTTTGTTTGCGAGTAAAGTTGTTTTAATATTCATCTGTCTTTTTAATAATTAATAAATATGTTATTTGTTCTAACCAACTAGGTAAAATAACGTTCGAGTATGTAGCAAGACCTGCTTAATATGTACATACCCAAGGCAATATCTAGTATTACTGCGTGTCAGGATGCAAAATCTCATTGTGCTAAATTGCCGTAAATAATCCCACGAAAATAATTTTAGTCGAAATACATAATGATGAATTCGCAAATTTACAAACCGTCAAATGTAAAGGAGACGAGAGTAATTTTTTGCATTAATTTTTCTCTAAAGAGGTGGGTGAAGGAAATGTTTGACACGTGTAACACATCTGCCTAACAAACATTATAAGCTACGCCATAGGGACTAGATGCAGTTCCATAGCCTTATTCATGTTGATGTATTAAATAGTTCAGTGTAAGTGCACCATTCCTTTCAGCTCGTGCTGTTATAGATAATGTGCAATCCATTGCAACTGGAACCTTCTTCACATCTTGAACGTAGGAAAAGTAATCACGTAGATCCTTTGAATTGCTTGTGGGGCAACACTACGCAGCGTAGTTTGGGCAGTTCTGCGCATCATAATCACAGCATGTGTAGCGTTGGAAGTAAACAATATAAAAATTATTGTCTTCTGGGATGTTATGCAGTGCATTGTGCTAGCTAGTTATCAAAGTTGCTGAAGAATTTGCAGCCTACGTTTTTAGAGTAGAAAAATAATTTACTTTGTCACTGACTTTTCTGCTCTCAGGAGATTGCAAATAATATTGGTGTTACATGTGTCACTAAGTGAATGAACAAATACACTGAAACTGAAACAGAAGCTGCAATTCCTGACTTGTGAAGTGAGTGCCGGTATATCAATACGATACTTTATCAACTGCGCGTATGAAGGGAACTGTAAGTAATATTTGCACGATAGGACAGTTACAGGCATCACTTCTTTCGCTTAAGTTATGCAGGCTTCTAGCAGAAGTCGTTGAGAATTATGCAACGCAGAATATACTGCAATTCGGCTGCGCTTGCGGACTGTACGTACGAAGATTACTGTGCTAGGTAATAAGGCTACGTTTGATGAGCAACAAGGAAGAATCAGCAAATCTAGGCAACGCGAAGAAATTCTTGAAGAGGGGCTTTATGATGGCAAAAATTTAGAGGATATTGATGCCTTTTATCCAGACATGTTTTCGGTCTGTAGAGAATCTGAAAGCGATGGAGAATTGTGGTACAGATTAGGCCCGTAGGCAGACCGCGAACACAGTGGGTGATGCGTCTTCTAGTGAGGGTGCATGTGCGTACATACGTTTTTATATGTATATAATGCTCTAATGTACATATACTCTGAATATACCGCATATTATGTACGCATAAGAGTGAAAAATGCTTTTGTCAGGACTACTAAATCAGCAATTTACTTACTAAATGCGCTTTATAAAATTGCGCGTAACATCTCACCTATATATACATTTTTTTTAAATTAATGTTTTCGAACTACGGCTGTTCAAGAGGCAACATGTGGATGGGGTAGGTTGCCGCACGCTTTTGAGTGGGCTGATCAGCTTGTTTGTCTTCGATATTTTGCAAATTCCTAGTGGATGCATCCGGATTTGTAGACGGTGCATTGCACCCAATTGCACACACCTGGCAATGGGCCTGGTAAATATTTATCAGCTCCTCATACTAAACTCACGCAGTATCTAGTGACGAATTCTCCAACTAATTTTAATTCACATTTGTGCATCAAGAAAAGGAAATTACAGAGGAAGTAAATAAAGTTGCAAGTTTGTGAAACGTGCTGCAATAATTAATTTTGGAATTGATATAGCTGTGTTGCATGTTTTAAAAATCAGCATTCTTATTTGTGGTGGTAAATGTTAAATAAATTTATTATTATTATTATTATTATTATTATTTTAAATTTATTCTCGACTATCGGATATTAGGTGGCGATCTTCTGGAAAGTCCAGATCTTAACGGGAGATCAAAGAGATTTACCCCAGCACGTTACGAATGATGAGTGCAGTGCTCATTAGTATGATCTTCTTAGCTCTATGGCCGACCGGTGACCTGGGGGCAACTGAAGGTTCTGATCTAATTCCTTCTTAGTTTTTCCTAATATTCCAGTCATAAATGGCACAATTTTTATCCTCAATTTCCACGTCATGCTGATCTCGATCTCCAAGTCGTTGCACTTGCTTAGTTTTTCAGTTTCTTTTGTGTTAAAGTTTGAATAATCTGGTATGGCTCCATAGATTAGTAGGCAAGTTTTCTATAATTTTTGCACTAATCTCTTAAGCCACTCTCTGCTTTGCTTAAGGTACTCGTTGAGACCTGCAATAGCAGTAATATACGCGGACTCCAATTCGACTAATCCACAATATCGGGTGGGCTTTATCGCTCCCCTCCCACTACGGGTTTTCACAGTTTCCGTAACATCATAAGACATGTGTTTTTCAACACCAGCTGGCTTGATTTCCATACCACCGGTCAGAGTGGGGTTCTTCTCTTCATGGATAAGGAGCAAGGCATATCTCTGGCTTATCTCTAATGGATAAACACGGTGCAGATGTCTGGTCAGTTCCCCGAGGGCTGTCTTCACTCTCACTCCCAATGAAAATGGAAACAACTAGCTCCAAAGGCCAGTCCAGAATCTCCTTATTGTCATACCCAACCAACAATTCGTCTCCCACCTAGACCTTCCCATTTCCATTCTTCTTATGCTGCTGAACCAGAAGACTCAGGCACTCATATTTGAATTGTTTCCGTAAGTGTTCTCTCAGTTTCTACTGCTACTTGAACCGTTTAGTCATATAGCTCTGACAACACAGTGAAAGTCAGGCACACCCACTGCTGGTATACCTTGATTGAATATACCAGAAAGAAAGGGGCAAGTCCTTTGGATTTTCAGAGAGTTATGATAGAGGTATGGAATTGATACAGCATCAGCGTCGCAAAGATTTATCTGCCATTCTTGTTGTGTATTGTCAGGGAGAGGTCTCTTCGACGAGCTGATCATTCGTTCATAGAATTCCTACCAGGTGAGTGTGTGTATGTGCGCGATCGTGAAGCCTTGATAATGAGGAGGACCTGGCTCAGTAGGGGCTGTTACGATATGGAAAAAATAGGGTTAATTAGGACAGCAACGGATTCATTTTTACCTGTTAAGTTAGAATATGCATTTACAATGAAGGAAAATCAAACATTCCTGAAAGTTCCACTTAGCTCATTTGTTGTAGTCAGTATGCAATGGAATAAACGACAGTAGAATCGGTGTTAAATTCTTGGCAGCAGCAGTTTTTTCTACTCTGCTACGTCAACAACTGGAACTGGGCCCACGAGTAAGGCAGCCGATCTATGAAGCTGGCCAACTAGCTCCTTTGAGGAATACGTGGAATATGCATTCACAAATCTATGTCTTCGTGGGGTAATGATTATGGCAATCGAAGCGCAGTGACTGGTTTCTCTCTGTCTCCTCTCAAATTGCCTTGAATTGTGGTTAAAACCCCCAAGTCAGCTCCATCTAAAGACATCCCTGTCGACATAACGATAAAATGGTGGTTTGAAACCAATATGAAGCAATGTTCTTTTAAGTTTATTAATGACTTAAACACTTCTATTGAACTTCGAGGCACTAACTTTTGAACTTGTCATCTCCTTTGCATAAGAGATTTATCCGGTCTGGATCTCTCTAGGATCGGATTTTCTTACGAATGTATAAAAGTTTTCTTCTTCATACCGAGCAAATATTGGCGGTCGTAGAATAACATGTAAAAATAATGCTTTTATTCTCGCTCTTTCAGCTGTTTTTCAAGATGTTGCTCCAATATCTTAAAGGAATAAAACATACTTAACTATAATGCGGTCCTAACAGACTTGAATATTTTCCATTTACAGGTAGTGTTTGAATTTTGCGCAAGTATCTGCTTCGAGGTAGAAAACCAAAAAAATGCACAATGTGTGTCAAAAGTCTTTGCACATTATACCCCAAAGTATAGTGGTCTGCTAAGCCGTCAATGAGTAATTGAAACGTCCGGGATTCTGCGCCCATTTTTTCTACGTCAAGTTAGTGTGCTTATGCCGACAACGTTTCAGATAAAAGATTTGGTAAAAAACACGAATTGCTTTTATTTAAAACGCCGTGTCAACAGTCGGTTATAAACAACGAAAAGTAAACGGACTCTGATTAATTACGAAGGAAGTACAGGGAAGCGGTCGTGTTCAATTTTATGCATTATAATAACATTTTGTCTGGAGGAAATAAGGAAATCCGTGAACACCACCCCTCCCGATGGCCCGCTTGTGAGCTGAGTTCTGAATCTCATTCATTACTAGAAGGAAACGTGTGTGGCATTCGGTGAAGAGCTACGAAAAAAATGCGGAGGCAAATGGATGAGTAAATAAGTCATCTGACGGAAGAAAAGACGTTGAGAAATATAATTAGAGTGGCTTCAAATTAAAGGCCAAAGGACGTGGTTGTGATTGATATAATACGGAAAATGTCGATATTTTTTTAATATCACGCTATCTTCATACCATACCAAAGCACAGAGTTAAACTTTTCTGCAAGGTAACGACTTCATTTTACTTGATTACATTTAGTTTTTGTGGTTCGGGTAGCTCAGTCGATATAGTTACTGACTACGGGCTGGACGGTCCGGGATCGAATCCCGGTGGGGACGAGATTTTCCGCCCGTCCAGACTGGCCCTGGGGCCCACTCAGCCTCCTGTAAAACGAGTACCGGGTCTTTCCCGGGGGTAAAGTGCGGCCGGGGCGTGCTGTTGACCACTCACCCCCTTCTAGTGCCGCGGTCATGGAAGAGTAGAGCTATACTTCTACCCACTCTCTGGACCACACCGGGTCTGTAATGGGATCACTACTTTTTTTTACATGTAGTTTTTAGTTAGAAGAACTACAGTGCTGTTCGTTTTTAGGGTAAATTAATATTTTCAACAGATCATACGGCATTGTTTAGAAAATTCGTACTACCAGTACCTAGACGTCTAAAATGCCACTAAATCAATTAGTAACCTCATGTAACAAATTTTTTTTTAAATTAGTCTTCTTCATTTTAAAGTGCTTTGCACATTTGCCACGCCATTAAGATGCAATTTCCTAAAAATATTGTGATTGTATACTTTAAAATTAAAGATCTAACTAACAAGTCGAAAAAACAATTCCAAACCTCTTCTCAGTGGAGGTAATGCTTCTCTCATTTGACAGGTTCGAAAGAATATCATACAGTGCTCTTGAACACAGACAGTTCAAATATACGAAAATGAGGAACCCTTTATTAATGTTAGGTGGTACAACTGATGGTACGCGGACAGTCATGTGTTAAGCGTATTATCGCTTTTTCGTAATTACATTGCGAAAATTTTAATCGCGTTACTAAAGTTGCTTTAAACGTATTTAAGTAAAAATAAAAAAAACTGTGAAGTATTTATGAAGTCAAACAAAAGTGCAAAGTGTATATTATTAATATATTTATTACCTGGCGGTTCGTGTAAACTTTTTGTTCAAGATAGTGCACTAGACGACAATAAGCACTGGTGTATTGAGCATAGCAATTGGGCTACAGGCTGCATGAAACGTCTTCTCTTATCCGAAGCATCGAGACAGGTTCTTGGTCCACAAAACTATGTTGCTTAAAGACTAAAGGAGTTAATTCCCCATAGTTACTCAAGGACTAAAGTGGTCAGAATATCAACTTCACTACTCACCTTCATTTATTGCCAAGTTTAAGAATAGTTTTCGCTATACATCCGTTCCCCACCTGCTGCCTTCGCATGACGGTTTATCAGGAATGCAGACGAATTTACCATTACCTTTACCCCATTAAGCACCAAGTATTTTTCGGTTTCACTAAAACTAGACAGACGCGCACTTCTTACTGACAGGTTTACAAAGAAAGAATAAATGGGATTCCTTAGATGTCATAAAACGACAAGATATGTTGCGGTTGAAGTAATCAGGCATTTCACATTTTGATGTTACTTTTCGTGCAACTGATTTTCAAGTAGGGACAACGCCTGTAAAATATATTAAGAGACCAAGAAATACGCATTTATTTTATGGATAGAATTTTATTGCATAATGATCACCAACATGTTTCGGCCACTCATGTGGCCGTCTTAAAGGTAGTGGGAAAAATAGTACAAATGTGACTAAAAATATGTCTAAATCACTCTACAGTTTAAAAGTCAATAAAATGCAATAAAAATTATATCCAAAAACCGAAGTGTATTTTTGGTTTATTTATATATTTTATACATCTAATTAATACACAAAATATGGAACATATCAAAACTACAACGTGCATGTAATGGCTTACACACAACGGAAGGACCGCTCAGCCCTTCAAGATGGAACGGCTAGACTGTCGCAAAACTTCGGTAACTAACTACCTACCTGTCTACGCTGCGTAACATTCTTCGTAGATGAGCACAGATCTTATTGTCAAACACATTTAGGTTAAGTGTCGTGTTTGCAAAGTGTCTGTGGTGACGTTTAACTGACACGAAAGAGACCAACTTATATTTCTGTGTCCAAAGCTAAACACATACAACATACTCGGAAAGTCCACGTATAAGAATTAAGTACTTTAAGCAAAATCCTTCTTGATAAACTAACAGTCACTCTGCTAGTCGAGAAATTCTTCGCCTTCTATGAAACCTGAGTTTCAATGCCGTTTTAATAACAACTTCCGAGTAGACCCTGATCTTGAGGCAAAGAATGTTAATCTTCATCCACACTTACAGCTACAGATATTCCAAACTGAAGTACTTTCCTCAGATTCTCATATCAGAATATATATTTATTTCTTACCCCTCTAGTGCTAGTTACATTCCACGCCCATCCTGTTCAGTTGTATGAAAACAACAATAACACAAGTCGCGCCTCTTTCCAGCCAAGAACCGCATTATGCAGACAAAGATTAATCTGCGAAGACTTGATTCTGAATGGCAGATATTATCATGGAGATACTCCTCTGTGGCTCAAAGCTCTTTCAGGAGTTCTTTACAATTTTACCACAAAGGCTTTCTTTACCAGGTTTCTAGATGCCTCATATGTTTTTCTGGAATAGTGATATTATTGGAATTTTCTACGTCGAACATATATGACACTGATGGAATTTACTGATAAACCCCCCATCCCTGATTGGGAAACCCTTTTAAAGTCTCAGGATTTCGTGAAAGCCATTTCTGAAATGCAAATATTAAGAGAAATGCGCAAAATTTCTTATCAAGGTCTCAAAAATTTGTACGTAACTTGCCAAAAATGACCTTGTTATCCGCAGTCGTTTAGCTATATTTTGTCAACTCTATTACTAAACCATGGCTCGTAACCGTTCATATTCATGTACTCCTCTTTCTGATGTTACGAAATTTGTTCTTCGATGCACTCCAGCTGTGTACACATATGTACGTTTTGCGCAAAGGTTGACTATTTCTCTAGTCCGGGGTTAGTAATTTTTATGAGCATTGAATTGTAACTGGCAGTCAGCCATATTATACACACCAGTTCAGTTAATTCAGTTAATGTCTCACAGAGAACAGAGTCCTTGTCCCTTATAGCAACCAAACTGTTAATGCTGTCAGCGAAATGATTGATATTTACTCTGATATTTACTCCGAGAATCATACGACACACGCAAATACAACTGTGACGCAAAAAGTAAAGTTTATTTGTGTTAGAATATGTGATACATAGTTTTACCACTGTACTTTAAACGATTAAAACAAAATACGTATTTGTGAACTGTGATTACTCGGTAATTTAAATCAGTGGTTCTCAAATACACAATGCATAGAGCAATTAATATTTTGCACCGTTGGTGTATTTTGTCGCTATTTGTTACAATCCATCTACAATCACTTAATCTGGTTATATGCACCTTGCTATTCTGCACCACATCTCCAACATTTTTCGGCTCACATCGAGCTATCATCAGGGAAACAAATAAATGGGAACATATGTATACATTTACAGTTACATTAGAGAGCACTAATTATATGTCGCTTTGTAGAAGAATGTAACATCAGAAATATTTTATGTTTACATTCACTTGTTAGTAAAATATTGGCATAAATGTGTACAGCTCTAATACATGTATTAATGATTAAAACTGAAGGTCAGAATTATTAATAATTTTCTTCATGTAAACCATCCCGTTGTATTTATTACTAAAGACATCATCATACACATATTTTAGGAATGTCAATCCGGTCACTCTACCACATTCAGTTTCATGGACCGCCACCAAGTGGCAGGAGATGCAAATACATCAAATATGAAAAGTTAGGAGGTTCAGTCACCGCCATAATATGGCAGGAGTAGCAAATACACAGATCCATGTGAACTTTTAAGATCAACAACAAAATTAGAATGTGAAAAAACCGCCGTCTTTTGCTGTTACGCTATTTGACCTGTCGATGGGATCAAGTGTGAACAACAGCACAACATTTAAATGTGATAGTACTCTAAGGTTCCATATCAACGTGATATTATTTCAATGTGATAAAATTGTAATATTCTATGCCCTGAAAAGGCAACTATAAAAATGTTCTGATTCCTGTGTAAGGGGCACGACGTACAAAGATCTTAACAATGTCAAGGTGCAAGAAAGCGAGAAATTTTGCTGATACTGAAGAAAAGTATCTAACACCTGATGAAGAAACCGAAGCAGATCGTACAAGTAGAAAAGCTAATAAACAGAATGTTACGTCTCGCTTCAACGCGGAGCTACGCCGACAAGCTGTAGTTGAAGTTCTGACATTTCGAGAATTTAACACAGCAGAAACCTGGATAATTCGAGAGCAAAACAGTCGGTGTTTCGAATAGCAGAGAGCTAAGACTAAAGTGGTAGAAAGCATCCAAGATCGAGTAATAACGCAACATACCAAAGAACATCAAGAAAACGGCGTGCGTTGCGATTTGTGTGGACATCGACTGGCGATCAAGTCTTTTAATAACAAGTCCATCGTAATAAACTATCTCCAATGGAAGAAATATGCCAGTTTTGTCAAGCTGTTAAATGGAAAGATAAAATAGCAAATAGTTCCTCTCGTAGCGGAAAATTTTTGGTTGCATCGTTGCATGATCCTTCTCAATAATTCAAACAGGGTTTAAGGACCCATTTTTTTTTTTTTGTCAAAGTCAGGTCCTATAACAGAATTTTTGCATTTACGTCCATCGAGCATCGCTTGCGGAAAATGCCAGGATTGGCGAACAATTGGAAAACCCCTGAGAAAACGTGTCAATGTTCCGTGTTCAAGGAACAGCACATCATCGCTTTGGTACAGTCAGTCGAACAAAATTCCATCGGCCTGAAATTTTTTAAGTCTCGAAATGGAAGTCACGTGACGTACAGTTGCCATCATAATTCGAGTCTTTTACTTTCCCCATATTTGCGCATTCGTGGCGTTTCTCTGTCTTCCATTCATTACAGTCAATCACACCGCATATATATTAACAGAAGACAACAATACATTAGCTTAATTTGAAATTGAAACATTAATTAAAATTCATTAACATTCCCAGGCGCGAGGCTAGCTAGCTGTGCTGCTAGGGTAGAGATGGATGAGTCGACTGGATCTTTCCTTTCGCATAGTCAGCAGGCTTAGCCCAGACAGTTGAACGCGTGCTAGCAGTAGCCTTCGGAAACAAATTATGTTTGTTCGAGTCCCACTATCGGCACATTGCTTCATGTAGCCCAGGCAGCTGAACGCGTGTTACCAGTAGCCTTCGGAAACAAACTATGTTGGTTCGAGTAGTTATGAAAATCAAAATGTGTATGTTTTACTAATAATAAAATCAAAGGCAGTGAAGAGCTACACTCATCAAATTAAGTCAGGTCTCTTTCGGTTTTCTGCCAAATGAAGGGAATGCCTTCCGCAACTGCATTATGCTAATTCACAATTTTAGAACCGTGGACGGAACAGGATATCTGCTGTTGGTCATGGTTGAAAAAGGAGGGTAGGGAGTTACCATCATCATCATCATTATCATAATCAGCAAGGATTGGACTCTTTGACCCGTTCCGTCTCCAGAGTTACAGCTGCTCGCGCCAACACTTCTTCGGTCTTCCAATTTTTCTCCTTACTTGTGGTCTGTAGTGGTATGATTTCAAAGGGATTCGCTTTTGTGGCATTCTTTGCAAGTGAAGAAGCCAGTTCCGTCTGTATTCAGCCGAAAACTGACCTGGCTGTGACAATACAGTCACCAACCCTGAGTTGAGTGGAGGCCAACAACCCTCCACAAAACAAACACTGTCGTGAAAGTGAAAGTGCCGTTATTTGTTTTATGTCAGCACTGGGTAAAGCTACACGTTCTTCGTTCTCATCACGATGGCTCACCATGACAGGTGTATTCGCGAACGTGTCATCACTCTTGCTGAGAAGGGAGGGTTGTCTGCCAGCACTGTCGGGGAACTCTATGGAGTTCCCATGTCTACTGCAAGGGAATGGCTACGGAAATACCAGAGGGATGGACAAGTTTGAAGGCGTAAGGGAACTGGGTTATGGCGCGTTTCCAGCCGAGCTCAGGATACTGCATTAGTAGCCGAAGCTGAGAGAAACCCTTTC
>Ga0131853_10007644_pt1 | contig 19594 bp, 19 predicted proteins | sample TergutLab28metaG_FD_92764 | JGI IMG/M metagenome (GOLD analysis project Ga0131853, IMG submission 92764) | Labiotermes labralis P1 segment gut microbial communities from Petit-Saut dam, French Guiana - Lab288 P1 (version 2) (version 2) | ecosystem: Host-associated > Arthropoda: Insects >... | reverse complement strand
GAGGCAGACAAGACCGAGGGCGAAACCGAGCAGCACGTCGTCCGCGAGCGCTACTACGGCAGCGTGACGCGCCGCGTCCGCCTGTCGGACAACCTCGACGCCGAGAAGATCGAGGCGTCCAACGACAATGGCGTCCTGGAGATCCGGATCCCGGTCCGGGAGCAGGCCCAGCCCCGCAAGATCACCATCGGGGCCAGGCACGAACTGGACGGCTAACCAGGCCACGGCGCCAGCCTGAATCCGCGTTAGCCTAACAACATGGAGCCGTTCGAAGACGACGACCTGCCCCTCTACACGGTGGGGCAGGTCGCGGAGATGCTCGCGGTCAAGCAGGCGTTCCTGCGCCGCGTCGATCAGCTCCAGGTCGTATCCCCGAGCCGCTCCGGCGGCGGGCAGCGCCGCTACACGCGCGTGGAGATCCGCGTCATCCGGCAGGTCGCCTCGATGGCCGACCAGGGCATGACGATGCCCGCCATCCGCCGGATCATCGAGCTGGAGCAGCGGCTGGCCGAGGTCACCCGCGAGCGCGACGCGCTCGCGGGCAAACTCGGCGAGGTGACGGCTACCCTTCGCCAGGTCCTGAGGGATCGAGTACCGGGCGGAGATCGTCCAGGACGGCCGGGTCCTCGATAGTCGACGGCACCGGCTCGTCCTTCCGTCCGTTCGCGATCCCGCGCATCGTCTTGCGGAGGATCTTGCCCGAGCGGGTCTTCGGCAGCGCGGGCACGATGTCCAGGCTCTTCAGCGTGGCGATCGCCCCGATCCGCTTCCGGATCATCGCCGACAGTTCCGCGGACAGCTCGTCCGGGCTCCCCTTGGCCCCCGACTTGAGCACGACGAAGCCGCGCGGCAGTTCGCCCTTGAGCTCGTCGGACACTCCGAAGACCGCGCACTCGGCGACCGCCGGGTGGCTGGCCAGGACCTCTTCCATCTCCCCGGTGGACAGCCGGTGGCCGGCCACGTTGATGACGTCGTCGGTGCGGCCCATCACGTACAGGTAGCCGTCGCCGTCCCGGTAGCCGCCGTCGCCGGTGGCGTAGTAGCCGGGGTGCCGGCTGAGGTAGGCGTTCTTGAAGCCCTCCTCGTTCTGCCACAGCGTCGGCAGGCATCCGGGGGGCAGCGGGAGCTTGATGGCGATGTCGCCCGCCTCCTCCGGGGCCATCTGCCCGCCCTCGGGGTCCAGGATGCGGACATCGAAGCCGGGCATGGGCACGGTCGGGGAACCGGCCTTGGTCGGCAGGACCTCCAGGCCCATCGGGTCGGCGGCGATCGACCATCCGGTCTCGGTCTGCCACCAGTGGTCGATCACGGGTATTCCGAGCAGGTCCTTCGCCCACTGGTAGGTGTCCGGGTCCAGCCTCTCCCCCGCCTGGAACAGGTACTTCAGCCCGCTGAGGTCGTGGCGGCCCTTGAGCGCGCCCTCGGAGTCCTCCTTGCGGATCGCCCGGATGGCCGTGGGGGCGCTGAACAGCGTCTTGACGCCGTACTCGGCGGCGACCCGCCAGAAGGCGCCCGCGTCCGGGGTGCCGACCGGCTTGCCCTCGTACAGGATCGTGGTACAGCCCGCCAGCAACGGCGCGTAGACGATGTAGGAATGCCCGACCACCCAGCCGATGTCGGACGCGGCCCAGAAGACCTCGCCCGGGCCCGTGTCGTAGATGTTGGCCATCGACCAGTTCAGGGCGACGGCGTGCCCGCCGTTGTCGCGGACCACGCCCTTCGGCTTCCCGGTCGTCCCGGACGTGTAGAGGATGTAGAGCGGGTCGGTGGCCTGCACCGGCTCGCAGCCGGCGTGCCCCGCCTCCGCCGTCGCCACCCGCCAGTCCAGGTCCCGCTCCGGGCTGGTCAGGGCGGCGGCGGCCTGCGGGCGCTGGAAGACGACGGTCCGGGCCGGCTTGTGCTCGGCCTCCTCGATCGCCGCGTCCAGGATCGGCTTGTACTCGATTACCTTCTTGCCCTCGATGCCGCAGGACGCCGAGACAATGATCTTCGGCTTGGCGTCGTCGATCCGCACGGCCAGCTCGTGCGCGGCGAACCCGCCGAACACCACGGAGTGGACCGCGCCGATCCGGGCGCAGGCCAGCATGGCGACGACCGCCTGCGGGATCATCGGCATGTAGATGATGACCCGGTCGCCCTTGGTCACGCCCAGCGACTTCAGGGCCGCGGCGAACGTGGCGGTCTCGTCCCTCAGCCGCCTAAAGGTATAGGTGGTCTTGGTGTCGGTCACCGGGGAGTCGTAGATCAAGGCGGCCTGGTCCCCGCGCCCGGCGTCGACGTGCCGGTCGAGGGCGTTGTAGCAGGTGTTCAGCGTCCCGTCGGGAAACCACCGGTAGAAGGGCGGGTTCGAGGAGTCCAGGACGGTCCGCGGCCTGTCGTACCAGTCGATTCCCTCGGCTGCCTCGCCCCAGAACCCCTCGGGGTCGTCGATTCCTCGGCGGAAAGCGTCTTCATATGCGCCCATGCCGGGAGGCTAGCGTGCCGGCCCGCGACCTGTGAAGCACCCGCCCGGGGGTAGTCACACCCGGGCGAGAACCTCGCCGTTCACGACGCAGAACCAGCCGTCGTCCGCCGCGGCCCAGGCGCGCCAGCCCCGGGCGATGCGCTCCAGGTCCTCTCGCGCGGCCCGGCCGCCCTTGATCACGGAATCGGCGTAGGAGGACTTGAGCGTGCGGTCGGCCCACGTGCCGCCCCACCACTCACGCTCCTCACCGGTGGCATAGGTCCAGGTCGAGGCGGAGACCGTGACGTCGTCCAGGCCCGCTTCCCGCGCCCAGACGTGCAGCCGCCGGGCCGCGTCCGGCTCGCCGCCGTTGCCCCGGGCGACCGTCCGGTACAGGTCCCGCCACTCATCCAGCGCGGAAACCGACGGGTACCAGAACATCGCCCCGTAGTCCGCGTCCCGGACCGCGACCAGCCCGCCCGGCTTGGTGACCCGGCGCATCTCCCTCAGCGCCTTCACCGGGTCGCCCAGGTGCTGCAGCACCTGGTGGGCGTGGGTGACGCAGAACGTGTCGTCGGGATAGTCCAGGGCGTAGACGTCCCCGGTGACGAACTCGACGTTCGCGGCGCCCGAAGCCTGGCGGGCCTGGTCGATGATCGCCTGACCGGGCTCGATCCCGGTCACCCGGCCGTCGGGCACGTAACGGGCCAGGCCCGCGGTGATCGTGCCGGGACCGCAGCCGACGTCGAGGATCTTCATGTGCGGCTTCAGGTGCGGCAGCAGGTAGGCGGCCGAATTCTCAGCGGTCCGCCAGGAATGCGACCGCAGGACCGACTCGTGATGACCGTGCGTATAGACCTCAGGCATGCCGCCAACTGTAGGCAACGTCCGAATAATGAGCAAGCATGTCTCACTATACGGACACTAGACACGGCCCCAGCGAGCCTCGCAGCAGGAGAACAGGCCGAACATGACGAGTCCCGCCGCCACGGCCACCAGCAGCCAGGGACCGAACGGCGTCTGGGCAAGCGTCCGCAGCGACGAGTCGACGCCCTTGGCCTGCCCCGGATCCGCATCCGCGGCGGCGACGATCAGGAAGATCCCCGCCGTGACGAATACGATACCGCGGGCGATGCCGCCGAACCGGCCGAGCCAGTCCACGACGCGCCTGGCCCCCGGGCTCATCCGGCTCCGCTGGAATTCGGCCGCGAACCGCCTCTGCCAGGCTTCGTACGCGGTCCAGCCCCCGACGACGATGAACGCCAGCCCCGCGACGATGACGGCGGCCCGGCCGCCCGGGTACTTCATCACCGTCGCGGTCAGGTCCACCGCCTGCTGGTCGCTGGACTGCGGGCTGCCCTCGCCGATCGCGTACTCAAGCACGCCGTAGCCGATGAACGCGTAAAGCACGGCGCGGCCCAGCTCCAGGAGCCGCGCCCCCGCCCCTCGTCCGCGCCCGCCGAAGGCGGCCTGACTCAGCCTCCACAGCGCCATGCCGAAGAACCCGATCACCAGCAGCCACAGCGCGAGCGCGCCGAACGGCGTGGTGCTCAGCTCGTGCAGTGCGCCGGTCCGGTCGGCTTGCTGGCTCGTCTTGCCGAACGCGACCAGGAGAGCGATCCAGCCGATCACCACGTACATGACGCCGCGCGCCAGGAAGCCCGCCCGCGCGAGGTACCCCATCTCGCCACGGGAAACTACGGCTCTTTTGCGTGTCCGTTTCGCCATGACTTATCCACTTTCCCGGAAATAAGCCATATATTCGCGACCGGGGACAGACCGCCCAATCCGTTAGGAATGGCGGATGTTGACCTGATGGGCGGCGAGCTCGGCCGTCACATCGTCGGGGGTGTCGGGGGTGATCACCGGCTTCGCCCGGCGGCCCTGGATGTCGATGATGAGCTTGACCGTCTTGCGCGGGCGGCCCGGGTCGAGGTTGAACCAGTGGACGAAATCGCCGCTGCCCCACAGCCGGTAGCCGCCGGATATGCCCGACATTGGGAGAACCCGGACCCGCTCGATCGCCTGGTACGGGACCCGCTTGTCTCCGACGGGAAAGTAGTAATTGCGGATCACCAGGGCGTCATCGGTGCAGGCGATCCGGCCGTCGTCATATGCCATGCTGGCGAGGCTAACCGGCCACGGTCTCCAAGCGGTTAAGCAGGACGGGAAGTGCAGCACCCGATCCGGAGACATATGCGGTGGCTACGAGCAGCTTGCGCTCGCCGTCGCCGCGCTGCGACTCGAACGCGGCCTGCTCCAGCAGCAGCGTGGCCATCACGGCCCGGGCCATCCCGGTCGCGTAGGGCGCGATCAGCACCTGCTGCGCGTCGGGCGGCTGGCCGAGCAGTTCCTCTCCCTCGTCCCGCAGCGCGTGCCACCGGCGGGTCACCTCCGCCGTCCCGGGCAGGTCCAGCGCCGCCAGCCGGGACAGGTACTCGGCCGCCAGCACGCGGTGGGCGCCCTCGCGCCGCAGGCAGCGCAGCACGTCCAGCGCGATCACGTTGGACGAGCCCTCCCAGATCGATCCCAGATGGGCGTCCCGCAGCAGCCGGGGGTTGACCCAGTCCTCGATGTAGCCGTTGCCGCCGCGGATCTCCATCGCCTCCGCCGTCACGTGCCGGGCCTGCTTGCAGAGCGTGTACTTCGCCAGGGGCGTCAGGATCCGGACCAGGCCCTTCGCGTCAGCGGAACCGGCGTCGGCCCGGTCCAGCTGGGCCGCGGACTCCAGCACCAGCCCGAGCCCGGCCTCCGCGTCAAGGATCAGCGGCAGCAGGGTGGCCCGCATCAGCGGCTGTTCCAGCAGCGGCTTCCCGAAGACCTCGCGCCGCCGGACATGCTCCACCGATTCGTGCACGGCCCGGCGCATGAGGGCGGCCGCGCGCATCGCGTTGGACAGCCGGGACACGTTGACCATCTCCGCCATCTGGCGGAATCCGTCCTTCAGTTCGCCGACCGGCCGGGCATACGCGTCGGTGAGCGTCACTTCGCCGCTGGCCATCGAGCGGCTGCCGAGCTTGTCTTTGAGCCGGTCGATCCGGTAGCTGTTGCGGGTGCCGTCCGGGCGGCGCCGGGGCAGCAGGAACAGGCCCAGCCCCTTCGTCCCGTCCCCCTGCCCGGGTACCCGCGCCAGGGTCAGGATGATGTCGGCCGACACGTTGGAGCAGAACCATTTCCGGCCGCTCAGCGTCCAGTGGGTCCCGTGATCGGCCGCCGTCGTCTCGGTCCGGCCGACGTCGGTGCCGGCATCGATCTCGGTCATGAACATGGCGCCGGTCGCGTGATCCGCGAGGTCCGTGCTGGTGAGCGCGGCGATCTCCGGCGCGTAGCGCTCCCGGTCGAACAGCCTCAGCACCCGTGCCGCCGAGTCGGTCATCGACACCGGGCAGGCCAGCCCGAACTCCGCCTGCACGAACACGTACGACAGGGCGTACTTGACGACGTGCGGCACGGCCGAAGGCCAGCCGAGCACGCCCGGCCGGTGCGACATCGCGGCCAGCCCGAACCTCTCGAACGCGATCTGGGCCATCCGGTCATACGCCGGGTGGAACTCCACCTCGTCGATCCGCTCGCCGTCCGGGGCGTACTGCACCAGGCGCGGCGGGCTGGCGTCCGCGGTCCGGGCCAGCCGGTCAAGCTCGCCCGCGGCGAGTTCGCCCAGTTCGGCGAGGAACGGCTCCACCCGGGCCCGGTCCTCTGCGGTCAGCAGGCGGTCGAGCAGGGGCTTGAGCGCCGGATCGCCGTCGGCGAAGTTGGTCACGTCGCGTCTCCGTCTCCGTCCAGGACGGCCAGGCAGTCCGCCGCGGTCACGGTCCCGGTCTCCCGGTCCAGCAGGAGCGGGTTGACGTCGAGTTCGGCGATGTCAGGACGGTCGGCGGCCAGCCACGACAGGCGCACGATCACGTCGGCCGCCGCGTCGAGGTCGACCGCTGGCTTCCCCCGTGCGGCACTGAAAATCCCGGCGCCCCGCAGAGACGTCAGCATCCGGCGCGCGGTGCCGTGATCCACCGGGGCCGCCGCGGCCTGGCTGTCGCCGAGCACCTCGGCGAAGACGCCGCCCAGTCCGGCCACCACCACCGGGCCGAAGGAGTCATCCCGTTTGATCCCGGCGATCAGTTCCACGTCCCCGCGCGCCATGGCCTGCACGAGCAGCCCCGCGCCGCCGGTCTCGAGCAGCCCCGCGCCGCCGGTCTCGAGCAGGTCCGCCGCGGCCTCCTCCACCTCGCCGGGGGTCCGGAGACTGAGCCGGACGCCGCCGATGTCGCTCTTGTGCCCGACCTGGTCGGACAGGATCTTGACCGCGACCGGGCCTCCCCCCAGGTCCCCGAAGGCGGCCGCCGCCCCGGCCACGGTCGCGGCGGTGCGGGATTCCGCGCAGGGGATCCCGTAGGCGGCGATGAGCCGGGTCGACTGGTATTCGTCCAGCTGGCGGCGTCCGCCGGCCGACGCCGCCAGCGGAACGCGGCCGGGCCCGGGAACGCCGGCGGGCCGGGCTGGCTCCGACGCCGCGGGCCGGAGGCTGAACGAGGCCAGCGCCCCGAGCACCGCGGCCGCCCGGCCCAGGTCCGGGTAGCAGGGAATGCCGAGCTCCGCGAGTCGCTTCCGCGGCCGGCCGCTGCCGCCCGTCCACGTGACGACGACCGGGCGGTCGCTTCTCTCGCTGGCCGCCGCGATCGCGTCGATCAGGTCGTCGGCGCAGCTGTCGGCGGTGCCGAGCATCACGGCGATCATGTCCGTGTCCGGATGCCCGGTCGCGACCTCCAGGGCCCGGCGCAGGATGCCCGGGTCGCTGATCAGCGAGCCGGTCAGGTCAACCGGGTTCCGCGGCGAGCCGTAGCGCGGGATGGCGGCCGCCATCTTCTCCTGCCACGTCTTGTCCCACGCGGTCACCTCGAGCCCGCTGGCCGAGGCGGCGTCGGCCATCAGCGCGCCCGCGCCGCCCGACACCGACAGGGTGGTCAGCCGGCGCCCCCGGGCCCGGCGGCCGGTCGCGAACATCTGCGCCGCGTCCAGCATGGCCTCGGCGCCGTCCACCCGGATGATCCCGTGCTGACGGGCCACGCCGTCGAACACCGCGTCGTCGGTGGCGAGCGCGGCGGTGTGCGAGGCGGCGGCCCGGGCCCCGGCCGCGGACCGGCCCGCCTTCACCAGGATCAGCGGCTTGTCCAGTTCCCGGGCCCGGCGCGCGGTTTCCAGCAAACGACGCCCGTCGCTGACCCCCTCCACGTAGGCGAGCAGGACCCCGACACCCGGGTCCTCGGCCAGCGCCTGCAGCATCTCGGCCGCCGACAGATCGGCCTCGTTGCCGGTGTTGAGGTAGTACGAGACACCGATCCCGAGATGCTGGGCCTCGCTGAACACGAAGCTCCCGTACGCCCCGCTCTGGCTGACGAACGCCACCGGGCCCTCGGTCAGTTCGATGTCCTCGTCCAGCGCCGAGGAGAACGTAGGCACCGCCCGGCTGGCCAGGCTGATCATGCCCAGGCAGTTCGGGCCGAGGATCCGCACCCCGGCCTCGGCGGCCGCCACGCGCAGTTCTTCCTGCAGAGCGGCTCCTTCCGGGCCGGTTTCGGCGAAGCCGGACGCCCCGACGATCGCCGCGCGGATACCCCGGCGCCCGCAGACCCGCACCGCGTCGGCGGCCTGGCCCGCGGGAAGCATGATGAACGCCAGGTCGATCTCGCCGGGGATCTCCTCGACCTCCCGGAAGGCGGGCAGCCCCTGCACGTACTCCCGGCCCGGGTTGACCGGGAGGATGCGCCCGGGGAAGTCGAAGCGCTTCAGATAGTCGACCGGCCGCCCTCCCAGCTTCGCCGGGTTGTCCGAGGCCCCCAGGATGACGATCGACCGCGGGTAGAGCAGTTTCCCGAGCGCCGGGCTCAGGTCAGGGCGCGCGTCGCGACGGACCGTCACCGGCTACTGCGCCAGCTCGGTCAGGGGACGGCGGTTGGTGCGCATCCCGGCGGTCATGATCAGCCCCGCGACGACCACCGCCGCCGCCATCATCCAGAACACCGGCCGCGGCCCGGCCGCCGCGAGCAGCGGCACCACGGCGAGCGGCTGGATCGCGCCGCCGGCGTGGCCGAGGCCGTCGCCCACGCCCATGGCCGCGCCGCGGGCCCGGGTCGGGAACACCTCCGCGGTGTAGGTGTAGGCGGGAACGAGCGTGAAATACAGCCCCATGCTGGCCAGGAACGACCCGGCGGTCACCAGGACCGCGCCGGAGGCCACCGCCAGCAGGACGAACCCCACGGCGAAGACCCCCAGCCCCATCATGACGTTGTGCTTGCGCTCGATCCGGTCGATGAACAGGGGCTGGACGGCCGCGCCGAGGACCCCGCCGGCGAACCCGACCGCGGTGATCAGCACGGCGCTCGGCAGGGAACTGCTCAGCTTGCCGATCAGGGTGGTCTGGTAGCCGAGGAAGGCGTAGATGGCGAAGTACAGCGCGAACCAGAACCCGAGGACCACCAGGGTCCGGGGCAGGTACGGCCGACGCAGCAGCGCCGCGGTCGGGAAGCCCGCGACCTCCTCGTCGGCGGGCAGGTCCGGCACGCCGGGAAGCTCGGTCCCGGTCTTGCGCTGGACTCGCTGCTCCATCTCGTCGACGAGGCGCTCGGCCTTCTCCAGGTCGCCGTGGGCGGCCAGCCACCGGGGCGACTCGGGCAGCATCCGGTCGCGGAACAGGAACAGGGTGAAGATGACGAGTCCGACCAGGCCGAGCATCACCCGCCAGCCGGTGTCACCGGTGCCGCCGAGCAGCCCGACCCCGACGACGGCGGGCAGCATGTTGCCGACGGACGCCCACACGATGTTCAGGGCGATGTAGCGCCCGCGCTTGGGGGCCGGGGCGAACTCGCCGATGAGCGTGGCCGACAGCGTGATCTGCGCGCCGATGCCGATCCCGGCGATGAAGCGGAAGATCGCGAGTTCGACCGCGTTCTGCGAGAACGCGGTGAGGACGGCGGCGACGGTCAGCACGACCACCACGATCGCCAGGGTCCGCCGCCGGCCCAGCCGGTCGGCGACGTTGCCGAGGCCGAAGGCACCGACCATGTAGCCGACCAGGTTCCAGATGATCGGCAGCTGCTCGCCCGAGCCGGTCAGGTGCAGGCTGGCGGTGATAGACGGCAGCGTCACCCCGATGACGGAGATGTCGTAGAAGCAGAGCAGGTAGCACAGGCCCAGCACCACGTAGACCAGGGGACTCAGTCCCCAGACCGGCAGCCGGTCCAGGCGCGCCGACACACGGGCCCGTCGCGTCTGCGCGTTCTCAGCCGACAGCGTTGTCGGTTCATCCATCGCGTCCAGCCCTCCGATAACCATCACGTCGTGTGGCTTTGAAGGTAGACGCCCGGATGCGTCCCGTCTAGGGGGCATATGTGGTTTTTGTGGTTACGGGGACTGGGGGGAGCGACCCGGGGTGCGGCTCACTCCCCGGGTCGCTCCCGGCTTACGCGCGGCTCAGGCGGGGCTTACGCGCGGCTCAGGCGGGCTGGGCCTGGCGGGCGAAGACCTCGGTCAGCGTCCGGTTGAACGCTGGCAGGTCACCGGGGTTCCGGCTGCTGATCAGCACGTTCGGCCCCTGGTCGCAAACCTGAACCTCGGTGTCGGTCCAGTTGCCGCCGGCGTTCCGGATATCGGTGCGCAGGCTCGGCCAGGACGTCATCGTCCGCCCGCGGACCAGGTCCGCCTCGACCAGGATCCACCCGCCGTGGCAGATCACCGCCACCGGTTTGCCCTGCTCGAACACGTGCCGCATGAACGTGACGGCGGGCGGGCTCATCCGCAGCGCGTCGCCGTTGGCGACGCCCCCGGGGAGGACGACCGCGTCGTAGTCCGGCTCGCCCTCATGCTCGGTGAGCGCCCGGTGCACGGTGAACGTGTCCGCCTTGTCGAGATGGTTGAACGCCTGGACCTTGCCGCCCTTCGGCGCGACGAGTTCCGGCACGCCGCCCGCGTCCCTGACCGTCTGCCACGGCTCGGTCAGCTCGACCTGTTCGATGCCCTCGTTCGCGGTGAGGAACGCGACGCGAAGTCCCTTGAGCTCGCTGGCCATTGGAAAACCCCCTTGCCGTTGGCTTGGTGTCCGTGCGGCCCGTCAGCCCAGGCCGCACGCTCCGCCTGCCCGGCTGAGATCTTCTTATGCCGAACGGATCCGCCGTTCCTCCCCCGCCCCAAGCCCGATCCCCGGCTTTTACGGCGTTCCGGGACGGTACGTGAGATCATTCGGTGCCCAGAGCATCGCTCACACACCTGATCCGAAGAGGATGGATTCATGGAACCGATCACGTTGATTGTGACCGCGCTGGCAGCGGGAGCGAGTTCCGGGGCGATCGAGGGACTGGCCGCCTCCGTCAAGGAGAACGCGAAGGCCGCGTTCTCCAAGCTCCACGCGCTGGTGCAGCGCCGGTTCGAGGGGAACGCGAGCGCCCAGGTCATCCTGGACGAGCACCAGAACGACCCGGAGAGCTACGAGACTCCGCTCGCCAAGAAGCTGACCGAGACGGGCGCGGCGGACGACTCCGAGCTCCTGGAAGCGGCCAAGGGGCTCATGGAGCTTCTGGACCAGTCGGGCGCCAGCGCGGGCAAGTACAACGTGACGGTCCAGGGCTCCCAGGGCGTCCAGGTCGGCGACGGCAACAGCCAGGTCAACAACTTCTGACCCCGCCCCGGACCCACGCCGCGGTGCCGCGGTACCGCGGCACCGGTCCCGGCCCGGTGCCCGCGGACTCCGCCCGCGTCTTACGTCTCGCCGTGAGTCACTTGAGGCGCGAGATGGCTCCAGGAGCGGGGATTATGTGGCGATTCGCGGGTCCAACTCGCGCCCTAACACCCCGCGATCTTCGTCCGCCCTCCCCGGCCAGCCGGCTGCCCAGCCGTCCACGGCCGGGCACAAGGCCTGCATCCGTGAAAGCCGGCTGAGCACGCGTTGTCTCCGTACTCTGCGTTGTGTGGGTGCGGTGTCTCGGGGAGCGCGGAGCGCCTCAATGAGCCGGGGTTCGGAGGCAGTCGTCGTGCTAGCATGGGAGCGGTCCAGGCGTGCGGAATCCGCGCCAGGTCATGCGCCGGTAGCTCAGTTGGATAGAGCGGTTCTCTCCTAAAGAACAGGCCCGGGGTTCGAATCCCTGTCGGCGCGCAACTACGAACGCCCGCAGGGACACGACTAGGGCGACCTCATCTGATGCCCTGCGGGACATAAGGTCTAGCTCTGCCTGCCCCGCACCCCGCCATCCGGCGAGGAACGAGGAGTCGCTCGCGGGCGGCAATTACTGCTAATCATGCCGGAAAAATTGTTAATAAGGCGGGAAAAATCAGGGTTCGCGGTGGAGGGCGAGGATGGCTACGTCGTCGCGGGCGTCCTCGTTGCCCACCATCGCGCGCATCGCGACGGCGCAGACGTCTTCGGCTCCCGGGGCGGCCCGGGGGGCGCGGGGGCCGGTGAAGACGCTGAGAGCGTCGGCCAGGCGGGCGAAGCCGTCGTCCAGGGACTGATCGCGGCGCTCGACGAGCCCGTCGGTGTAGCAGCACACCATCCCGCCCGGCGGAATGGTGATCACGATCGACTGCCGTTCCGGGCCCTCGATGACACCGATCGGCAGGTCCGCCTTGACCGGAACCAGTTCCGCGCTCGCCTGGCCCGGAGTCGCCAGCACGGGCGGCAGGTGGCCGGCCGACGACAGCACCATCTCTCCGGAGGACGGCTCGTAGATGCCGTACAGGACGGTCGCCATCGCGTCCGGCTCGAAGTACTGCATTTTGCGGTCCAGTTTGCCCAGCACGGCCGCCGGGTCGTCGGTCTCCAGCACGTACGCCCGAAGCGCGCTGCGCATGCGGCCCATGATGACCGCGGCGTGCAGGCCGGAACCGGTCACGTCTCCGACCACGATCCCCAGCCTGCCGTCCGGCAGGATGAAGACGTCGTACCAGTCACCGCCGACGATTCCGGATCCGGTGACGTACCGGGCCGCCAGGTCGATGCCCGGGACCTCCGGCAGGGCGGACGGCAGGAGGCTGCCCTGCAGTGCCATCGCGGCCTGCCGGTCCTCTTGCGTCAGCATGGACTGGACGGCGCCCGCGGCGCGGTCGGCCGCCAGCTGGAGCAGTTCCGCGTCCTGGGCGGTGAACGCCTGGTCCGTGAGCGAGCCGACCAGCAGGACTCCGATGACGTGGCCGCCCGCGAACATGGGGACGCCGAGCATGGACCGGATACCGCGGTCGACCAGGAGCGGGCTCCGCACGGTGGTGTGATCCACCTCATTCAGGATCGTCGGCTCGCCGGACTTGGCGACCCGGCCCGACCTGTGAATGCTGGTCGCTTTTCTCCTGTATAGACCCAGAAATCGTACTCTTCGTGTTCACGACATCGCCACGCCGCTTCCCGGCCAATCGCGGTGGCGGCTACGCGTAATCGCGCAGGCCCGAGGTCCCGATCTCGACCAGGGCGTCGGTCTCGTCGCCCCGGTTGCCCTGGCGCCACTGGTCCAGGCCGCCCAGGAGTTCCATCGCCGCCGCGCCCCGGCCGAAGGTGTCCAGCGCGTCCCATTCCGGCGAGGTCAGCGGCGACAACGATGAGTACAGCGAGGCGACTTCCCGTACCCGGCCGGGGACCGGCGAAACCGATCCGTGCAGCAGGCTGGCCCCGATCACCGCGATCTCCTGCAGCCTCGGCCACCGGTTGGCCAGCGCGAAGTCCAGGATGCTCATGGAGCCGTCGGGCCCCAGGAGCACGTTGCCCGCCGTCAGGTCGGCGTGGATCAGCGCCCGCGGCAGCGCGGGGAGGTCCAGTACCGTGAAGCCGGAAATCGCCGTGTCCACCATCCGCCGCTGCTCTGCCGACAGCAGGTCGCGGACCCGGGCGGCCAGCGGCACCAGGTTCTCGATCGCCCACGGGTCGGGTACGGGCTCCGGGTGGGCGTCGATGGAGTGTATGAGCGCCGCCTGCCGGACGACGGCGGCCAGTTCCGCTCCGGCCGGGGGCCGCCCGAGATCGTAGAACGTCCGCCCGGGCGCGAGGTCCATGACCATCAGCTGGTGCCGGTCATATTCGTGGACCAGCCGTCCCGAGGCGTCGGCGCGGAGCCGGGGGTGGCGCACGCCGGCGTCGCGCGCGGCGGTGATCAGGCTGGCGGTGCGGTGAGCCGTCCACCGCGGCCGGGCAAGGGCGAAGACCTTCACGACGACACCGAACGGATCTACGTCGACCCTCAGATTGCAGTCTTCGTACCCGGTGGTGAGGAGCGACCATTCCCGGACCGGCCCGAGGGAGTACTCCCGGGCCACGTGTTCCACAAGCCGCGGGAGAGGCGTCCGCACGCGGCTGGCCGGGCCACCTGGGTCGGTCACGGCGTCAGGTTACCCGCCCGATTTCAGCAGGGCCCAGACCCGCTTGCCATCCCAGCCGGAGACTTTCTCCCAGCCCCAGTCCTCGGTCAGGATGCCGACCATCTGCAGTCCCCGGCCGTGCTCGTCGTCGTGCCCGGCGTCCTGCGGCACGGGCGAGCCGAGCATGGCGGGGAGGTTGTCCCAGACCTCGATCATGACCTGCTGGACGCCGTCGGAGAGCAGGCGGAGCCAGAGCAGGGGCAGGGCGCCCTCGTCGTTGTAGCGCGGGGTGCCGTCAATGCCGGTAGCAGCCTGGACCACGTTGGTGGTCAGTTCGCTGGCGATGAGCTCCGTGGTATCGACCAGCACGGCCATGTCCCAGCCCTCAAGGACGACGGACACGAATCCACGGGCAAGAGCGGGGGCGGTCGGGAGCGCGCCCAGCGGGCCTAGGTTGGAAGACAGCGACCAGTCAGGCACTGCCATCTCGGCATCTCTGAGAAGCTAACCACCGACGATCCGCTCCCTGACGTCGGCAAATGTCCACGGGCAGCAACAGTACTAGCCATACCGCCCTCCCGCTGTCTTTCGGAAGGCTAAAAGAGGATATGAGGCAGATCTCTCCGCCCCGCGGAGATACCTGCGAGTAACCCACGCAATTGCATAAAGCCCTCCGCTACGGCAGTTCCAGGGGGAGGTCGATGCCGTCCAGGGCGTGGGCGCAGCGGTCGTCTTCCCGTTCGCCGGGGAAGGCCTCGATGACCTTCGCCACCAGTTCGCGGAGCCGGGCCACGTTCTTGCCGAAGACCTCGAACACCTCGGCCTGCGTCACGCCCTCGCCCTCGACGATGCCCGCGTCGGTGTCCGTGATCAGGGCCAGCGGGGTGTAGCACAGGGCCAGTTCGCGGGCGAGCACGGCCTCGGGGTGGCCGGTCATCCCGATCAGGGTCCAGCCCTGGTCGGCGTACCACTTGGATTCCGCCCGGGTGGAGAAGCGCGGGCCGTCGATGACCACGAGCGTCCCCGACCCGGCCGGGACCCAGCCCGCCTGGCGGGCGGCGTTGATCGCGTGGGCCCGGCCGCTGGGGCAGTACGGGTCGGCGAACGCGACATGCACCGCGCGGGAGTCGTAGAACGTCTGCGCCCGGCCGCGGGTCCGGTCCACCAGCTGGTCGGGCACGACCAGGGTGCCCGGACCGTAGGACTGGGTGAGAGACCCGACCGCGGTGGGGGCGATGACCCGCCGCACGCCGACCGACCGCAGCGCCCACAGGTTGGCCCGGTACGGGATCTTGTGGGCCGGGAACCGGTGGTCGCGTCCGTGCCGGGGCAGGAAGGCCACTCGCTTGCCGGCGACCTCGCCGATGGCGATCTTCTCGCTCGGCTCGCCGAACGGCGTGGTGACCTCTACCTCTTCCGCGTCGGTGAAGAACTCGTAGAAGCCAGAGCCGCCGATGACTCCGACATCCGCACGGGGGGCCATGTGCTCTCCCTGGTTAGGCGACCTTTTCTCCGGACGAGGACGACGAGGACGAAGACGAGGTCTTCGAGCCGGAGTCGGAGGACCCGGACGACTTCGACGAGTCCGAGGACGACGACTTCGGCTCCGGGGAGGAAGACGAGGAGTCCGAGGACTTGGAGGAGTCGGAGGACGAAGAAGAGGAGGAGCCGCTCGACGCCGACGACTTGTCCCGGCTGTCGGTCCGGTAGAAACCGGAGCCCTTGAAGACGATGCCCACCGCGGAGAAAACCTTGCGGAGCTTGCCGCCGCATTCCTCGTGAACGGTCAGCGGGTCGTCGGTGAACTTCTGCACCGCCTCGAGCTGACCACCACATTCGGTGCAAACGTACTGATAAGTGGGCACAGAAGCCTCCAGTGGGAACCGGATTCACGCAGTCGGTAGGTTAGCACTCGGGTCTACCGACTGCTAAGTGTAACCGGACCGGAAACCACGTAATTCCCCGCGACGGCGTGGCGACGGCCCGGACCGGCCGGTCGTGCGGCTCGGCCGGCACCTCCGGCAGCAGTTCGCCGTCGTACAGCAGGGCGATGAGCGGCACCTGCTCCCCCACCCGGGCCAGGGCCCGGTCGTAGGAGCCCCCGCCCCGGCCCAGCCGCGTCCCCGACTCCGACACCGCCAGCGCGGGCACGATCACCGCCTCGGCCCGGGACACCGTCTCCGGGCCCCGCCGGGCCTCCGACGGCTCCAGCAGCCCGCGCGGGCCCTCGGCCATCGAGTCCGGGCCCTCATAGGAAGCCCAATCAAGATCGCCGTCGGGCAGGAGCACGGGCAGGATGACGTAATGGCCGTGCTTCCATAGCGCGTACACCAGCGACCGGGTCGACGGCTCAGAGCCCACGGAGAAATAGACGGCGATCGTCCCGGCCCCGCTGACCTGGGGCAGTTCCAGGACGTGGTCGCGGAGGCGGAGCGAAGATCCGTTACGTATATCGGGCGGGATTTGGCGCCTTCGCGCCACCACTCGCTCGCGCAGCGCGGTTTTCTCAGCCTGAACGTCAATCATCACGACACCCATTACTCTGTAACGCATGGTTGATTACGTCGAGGGCCAGTCCCCTGCAGTTACCAAGGCAGTCGTACCTGCCGCTGGTCTGGGAACCCGGTTCCTGCCTGCGACCAAGGCGACGCCCAAGGAAATGCTGCCTGTTGTTGACAAGCCCGCGATCCAGTATGTCGTGGAAGAGGCTGTCGGCGCCGGACTGGACGACGTCTTGCTGATCACCGGTCGCAGCAAGCAGTCCATCGAGAACCACTTTGACCGCGCCTACGAGCTCGAAGAGGCCCTGCACGCCAAGGAGGACTGGGGCAAGCTGGAGAAGGTCCGCCAGTCCAGCGAGCTGTCCACCATGCACTACGTGCGCCAGGGCGACCCCAAGGGTCTCGGGCACGCCGTGCTGTGCGCCGCCCAGCACGTCGGCCACGAGCCGTTCGCGGTGCTGCTCGGCGACGACCTCATCGACCCGGGCGACCCGCTGCTCAAGCGCATGATCGAGGTGCGGGAGCAGTTCGGCGGCAGCGTGATCGCGCTCATGGAGGTCGACCCGGACGAGGTCTCGCTCTACGGCTGCGCCGCCATCGAGGCGACCGACGCCGACGACGTGGCGCTGATCACCGGCCTGGTGGAAAAGCCTCTCAAGGAGGAGGCCCCCAGCAACTGGGCGGTCATCGGCCGGTACGTCTGCGACCCGGACGTCTTCGAGGTACTGCGCGAGACGCCGCCCGGACGCGGCGGCGAGATCCAGCTGACCGACGCGCTGATGACGCTCGCGGCCAAGGGCGAGGTGCGCGGCGTGCTGTTCCGCGGCCGCCGCTACGACACCGGCAACAAGCAGGAGTACCTGCGCACCATGGTCGAGTTCGCCTCCAAGCGCGACGACCTGGCCCCCGAGTTCATCCCGTGGCTGCGGACGTTCCTGCAGCAGTTCCCGGAGCAGTGACGCATCTTGGCTGACCACGGGCACGATCACGGCCACGACCACGGCGACCCCGGCGGCATGACCTCCGTCGAGGACTACCTCGGGATTATCGCCGGGGCCATCCGGCCGCTTCCCGCTTCGGTGCTTCCGCTGACCGAGGCGGAGGGCGGCGTGCTCGCGGAGGACGTCACGGCCGCCGTTTCGCTGCCGCCCTTCGACAACTCAGCCATGGACGGGTACGCCGTCCGGGCCTCCGACACCGCCTCGGCGTCGGAGGCCTCGCCGGCGGTCCTGCCGGTGACAGCCGAGATCGCCGCGGGCGACACGGGCTCGTATCAGCTCGCGCCGGGCACCGCCATGAAGATCATGACCGGAGCCAGGCTGCCGCTCGGCGCCGACTCGGTCATCCAGGTCGAGTGGACGGACGGCGGGTCCTCGCAGGTGGCGATCTCCCGGCCCGTTTCGGCCGGGACCGCCGTCCGCTACGCGGGCGGGGACGCCCGCGAGGGCGAAGTGCTGATTCCGGCCGGCCTGCGGCTGCGGCCCACGCACGTCGCGGTCACGGCTTCGGCGGGACGACCGTCGGTCGCGGTGCGGCCGCGGCCCCGGGTCGTGATCCTGTCCACCGGGGACGAGCTGACCGAGCCCGGCACCCCGCTGATGCCGGGGCAGATCTGGGATTCCAACAGCTACATGCTCGCCTCGCTCGCCCGGGAAGCCGGGGCGGGCAGCGTGCGCCGGACCCGGGTCCGGGACGACGTCGAGGGCGTCCTGCCCGCGATCAAGTCGCTCCTGGAGCACGCTGACCTGATCATCACGACCGGCGGGGTCAGCATGGGCGGAGAGCACGACGTCGTCAAGGCGGCGCTGGAGTCGCTGGGCACCGTGGGCTTCCGCAAGGTGGCCATGCAGCCGGGGATGCCGCAGGGCTTCGGGATGATCGAATCCGTGCCGGTGTTCACCCTGCCGGGAAACCCGGTAAGCGCCTACGTGTCGTTCCAGCTCTTCGTGCGGCGCGCCCTCGGGTTCCTGCAGGGAGTCGACGACCTCGAACTGCCCGTGGTCTCCGCCGAACTGGCGGCGGACGTGCGGTCCCCGGCCGGACGGCGCTCGTATCTTCGGGGGACGTTCGACGGCACGACGGCCGAGGCGTTCACTGGTCAGGGGTCGCATCAGATCGCCGCCCTGGGGCGGGCCGACTCGCTGATCATCGTCCCGGAAAGTGAAACCCAGCTGTCCGCCGGCGAAACCGTGGACGTGATCGTCCTTCCGTAGCCCGGCTGAGCGTAATCTCTTTCCTATGAGCGAAGCTGCGACGACAGCTCCGAGGCTGACGCATCTGGACGACGCGGGCCGGGCCCGCATGGTCGACGTCTCCGCCAAGGACGTGACGGTACGGACCGCGAGCGCCTCTGGCCGGGTGCTGCTATCGCCGGAGGCGGTGGCGGCCCTGCGCGAGGGGAACGTGCCCAAGGGAGACGCCCTCGCGGTCGCACGGATCGCCGGCATCCAGGGGGCCAAGCGCACACCGGACCTCATCCCGCTGTGTCATCCGCTCGGGATCCACGGCGTGAACGTCGACCTCGCCGTGGCCGACGACGGGGTCGACATCACGGCCACCGTGAAGACCGCCGACCGGACCGGCGTCGAGATGGAGGCGCTCACGTCGGTCAGCGTCGCCGCGCTCACCCTCATTGACATGATCAAGGCAGTCGACAAGGCGGCGGTCGTCACCGACGTCCGGATCGACGCCAAGGAGGGCGGCAAGTCCGGCCCCTGGCGGCGGCCCGCCGACGGCCGGGTCTCCTCGGACTCCCGGGACGGGGGCCGCGCATGATCCGGGCCCTCGCCGTGACCGTGAGCAACCGGGCGTCGCAGGGGATCTACGAGGACCGCTCGGGCCCGGTACTGGTGGAAATGCTCAAGAACGCGGGCTGCGACGTGGTGGACGGCCCGCTGGTGATCCCCGACGGCGAGGCCGTCGAGGAGGTCCTCCGCGACTCGGTGACCGCCGGCTATGACGTGACGGTGACGACCGGGGGAACCGGGCTGACGCCGACCGACCAGACCCCGGAGATGACCCGGCGGGTGATCGAGCGCGAGATCCCCGGCATCCCGGAGGCCCTGCGGGCCGTCGGCGCGGAAGCGGGCGTGCCGAGCGCGATCCTGTCCCGCGGGCTGGCCGGCGTGGCCTCGCGAACGCTGATCATCAACCTTCCCGGGTCGAGTGGCGGCGTCCGGGACGGCATGAACGTCCTGCGGCGGGTCCTCGTCCACGCGGTAGACCAGATCCGGGGCGGGGACCATCCGCGCCCGGCGTCCCCTGAGCACGGTCAGGGGCCCGTGCCCGCGCAGCACGGGCACTCCTCCCACGACCCCGGCCCCGG
>Ga0131853_10007643_pt1 | contig 19596 bp, 12 predicted proteins | sample TergutLab28metaG_FD_92764 | JGI IMG/M metagenome (GOLD analysis project Ga0131853, IMG submission 92764) | Labiotermes labralis P1 segment gut microbial communities from Petit-Saut dam, French Guiana - Lab288 P1 (version 2) (version 2) | ecosystem: Host-associated > Arthropoda: Insects >... | reverse complement strand
GTTGCTTTCTTGTATCGTGACTTGTTTATGGTGGTGTGTGCTATCCTCTAGCCGAGTTAAAAAGAGTTGTTACGTAGTGTGGGGGGGGGGGGGGGGGGGGTAAAGATGGCCGGTGCATAAGGCTGACAACCGTACCACCTTCACACGCCAGTTGCCTTGAAGTCTTGGATCCGTAACCTTCTGCAATTCTCTAGGGCCTCTCCAGACCTGTACAGGGATTGCTTTACCTATACATTTTATATTATTTCTTTTTGGACATGAAACTTGGCCTCTGACATGAAGAAGATTACGTAGACGAAGTAGAAGCCTAGGTGTGCATGTGAGAATAATATTAATATGGATCTTGAAGAAGTAGGGCGAGGAATGGATGCATTTGACTGCGGATAACCCGGCCCCTGTGAACGCGGTAATATAACTTCATGTGTCATAAAAGGCAGGGATTTTTTTTATTGCCAGAGTAACCGGTAACGGATTCCGCGGAGTTGGAAGGTTCATCACCATATTCTCCACCTCTATTGGCCCGTCCCTACCTAGGTCAGGCAAATCCACCCCACAGTATTCTGTCCAAAATCCAGTGTAATAGCATTCTCCGACAAAGCTTGGCGGTCCTGTGCTGCTCTCTTGTCGAAGATCAGTGTATGTAACTCACTGAATGCAGTATTGCCCGAACCCAAAAATTGCCCATTTGGAGTTAATACGATTGAGCTCAAAACGGCAACAACTACATCCGACGATGTCGGCATTATCTTCGTCCAGCGGGGTGTGTTTCAACTGACTATTGTGTGCCGGCGTTGCCAAATTGAGCTCAATCGCAGTATTAACCCCCAAATGGGCAGTTTTTTTTTTATTTGTGCCACCATTGAATTCATTGAGCGATTTAGTCGTCCATCGTCGTGATTGTACGGCGAGTTTTAACTGTCAGCAGGACATTGTTTGTGGCTCCACCAGATGGTGACAATGAACGGCACTGCAGTCCGTACTTACTGGCTCTATTATTGTCATAATAATTCTAGGGTAATTTGCGTGTACGTAAGGTGGCAGCACTGTTCAGTCTCGAGCTATCTTGAAACTATATTAAGGGCGCCAATTTGTGAATGTTTTGTGCGCGTAAAATGGACAAAATGAAAGCAAATTCAGGACAGATGTTAATTAACACAACACTTACGTTTCTTTGCCGAATATGATGCTTATAATTTATAACTAATTATTGTAATGTCTCGTCGTTACACAACATATAAAACAGTTGTAATTTTACAACTGGTTAAGCTCGGCTACGTGTTTCGGCCGTTACCCGGCCATCATCAGGCCAACAAAGAAATAATGTTAATTAAGGTACATTCATTAGCATGTTGTGTAACGGCGCATTACAATAAATTAGTTATACGTACACAACGGGATGGCATCATTCAAATTAAAGGCCAGTCAAGCACGCTCTATCCACAACTACAAGAAATTGAAAATTAAGGTACTAAAATGTAACGCCGATACTTTCTTTAACAAACAATGTATTATGCTAATGAATGTACCTTAATTAACACCATTTTTTTTGTCGACCTGATGAAGGCCGGGTAACGGCCGAAACATGTAGCCGAGCTTAACCAGTTGTAAAATTACAACTGTTTTATATGGTGTGTAACGACAACACATTACAATAAATTAGTTGTACGCACACAACGGGATGGCATCATTCAAATTATAATTCATCATCATCATTCGTATTCTGTTGTGGTTCCAGAATATTTCATGTTTCCTTCTTTCACATTCACATAAATCTCCTTATCGGGGTATTTCTTAAGGGCTTTTAATTTGCGACGGTGAATCAATCCGGGGGACGTCTGTCGAAATCCTAGCTGCAGATGGAAGTCGTCAGAATCTTCTGTTGATTTTGAAGTGGTATTTCAGTGATGTTGAAATTTAACAGTCATTCTGTTAGTGCCTGGTCTTACGTTTTTCAGGTCGCAATATAAACGATCGTGATGCGGATTGGGCTTCTCACGTTTAGCAGAGAAAACGTACAAATGTTGTAACATATTTTGTCTTGTCGCATTGTGTTTAGCTGACTGGGCAACTTTTTGTGTAACACAACGAAGTAGCGGTTGAACGATAACAAAGAAAGGAGGGAAGGAAATAGAACTAAGCAACCAAGAAAGATGGCATACAAGTAACGTCTGTTTTCATCGCAAGGGTATTTCTCAGCGGTTTTGTACTTCCTCACTACAGTATGTAACATAAAGAATGTCCACTGTAGACGTTTCACCGTTAAATTTACGTATTGTATATGGATGTCATTTTTTGTGGGTTTTTTTATTTCACGGCACGGTCAATAGCTTGGTCCATTTACCGTAGAGTGATATGGTGACAGATGAATTGGTAAGGATTTGAAAGGAAGCGATCATGGCTTTACCTTCCCTTATATTGTGACTCGGTGACGGGTTGCCATGGTTACGATGGATCTCGGTCTTTGAGTGACGTCACAACTCGGGTTTGTATGGTAACCGGGTTTCCACGGTTACGATAGAGCTTGGTTTGTGAGTGACGTCGTAATGTGGGTTTCATGGGTTCCAATAGGGTTCGACGAGAGACGGCGTGGATTAGCACGTGTTATGTGCATACCGTCTTATGAGGGGGTCATTGTTAGTAGGGCTATGTCCCGGAATTGGCGTGAATGTACTGAGGAAAACAACGAAGTACATCAGTCGGTGTGCCCGATGACCTTGCAGAGATTCAAACCAGGCGGTTACCGAATACAAGTTGTACACTCACCACGACACCAACACGTTCCAGTTGTACGGGAAGAATATACAGGGTGTTTTAGAACAGGGTGGTCGTGAGGAGATTGTTTAAATAAGGCAGAAACTTGGTGATCTTTGTTCCCCGCCAAAACTATCAGGAATCGTGATGCGCGAAATGTAGTGTTCGTTGTCCGATTATATGTCATCAAATTTTTGGCAAACTTCCCAAATGCCACATTTAATGAAAATCCCTTACTGGTCCTAGAATTGTTACATACGAACAGGTGGAGAGGCAGACACGGCGAAGCTAATGGGCCTTTTTCCCCGCAATTTTTCGTTTCAAACGCTCTGCAAATTTACTTATGTTGGGTTGAAGTAGAGTTTGCTTACCGGGCAGATGGTCTAAGCGGCGATCATGTATGTTCGGCTTGTGTCCTGAATATTTTTATTTTCTTTGGAATGTCGAGGTGTTTGCCCCTAAGTCAGCTACGACTCCCCGCACACACATTCAGGTTCCTAGTGTTCAGGTATGGGAGGAGGATAATATTAATATGGATCTTCAAGAAGTGCGATGGAGGGGTCATGGACTCGATTGATCTGACTCAGGGTATGGACAGGTGGCGGGCTCTTTTGATACGTTAATGAACCTTCGGGTTCCATAAAATACGGGTAATGTCTTGACTGAGGAACTTTTAGCTTCTCAGGAAGACGGTGTTCCATGTTGTTAGTTAGAATGCAGGTCTAATCATATTCATATTTTCCAGGAGATAGAATATGAAGGTGGGGACTGGATAAGGTCTAGTAGTGGTCTCGTACGAGCGTGGAATGAACCTTCGGGCACCCGCTTTTTTTTTTTTTAAATAATCGCACTACAGACTTCACACTGTGCGTCATACGTAATTTGTTGTATTGTTCTATTAAATAAAACAAAAACATTTCAGACACAGATTGGGCCTACAGATATTAATAGGATACATCGAGCATAGGACCTGTGAAACTTTTCTTTCCAGTGCTCCTCGATATCCGGGAGAGCATTTCTTTGTTTGAAGGTTCCCAGGCTTCTCCCGTTTGTCCTTCTGATAAAAATAGTGTTAACATGAAGATGTTTATGTTGCTTTGGTGGAATGATACTGACAGGGAGCACCGAAATCCCCGTAGAGAAACCTGTTCCAACCCCTTTTTTGTCCGTCACAAATCCCACGTAGACTGCTTTGGGATCAGACCTTGGCCTCCGTGGCGAGAAGCCGCCGGCCAACCACCCGTTTCATGCAGTCGACCTAACAGAGAACACTCAAATATGTGGTGACTTGCACGCCGTAGTGTAACCACTATATACGGTAGCCACGGCTGTTAGAACGACGTGCCAGAATTGGCGGTACTTTCTTAGATGACTTTAATCTTCGTTATCTGTGTATTTTTTGCAATGAAGTAGGTAAAGTTTGAGTGTGTAGCGACTTGGCTACGGTCTATACCGTCCGGGGTTCGAATCCCAGCAGGGTCAAGAGATTTTCTCTTCTCCGAAACGTCCAGACCGGCTCTGGGGTCCACATAGCCTCCTGTACAGTGCGTACGAGACGTTCTTTTCAGGGTGTAAGGCTACGAGGGCCTAAGGCTGATCACTCACCTCCACCGAGTGCTTCCCCTGTACGCCTTCCGAGCGTACAAAAAGGGATAACTTTTCCTTCTTTTTGTTTTTTAATTATGACGTCGCCGACAAAGGACGGGTGCTTCAAACATTTCGAATTTTGTGTACATTGAGGTATGATCTAAGAAAAAACGAGAACTTAGCTGAAACGGTATGGCACATGACTTTTATTGGGCAGTTCCTGGTTCGAATCGCGGCCGGGAAACTGGGGTTTTTTAGCGGGCCACCCTCATACCGGGGACGTGTTAAGCAAGGCGTTGACGTCGTCGTCCGTCCACGCACTTTCGAATTCATTATCCACCACCGTCTAGAATTTTACTGACACTTCCTTAACAATATTCAATTGAATCGAAATCTATTGATTTTTCGGATGGTAACATTCTTACGGGTTTACATACATGACCATCATATGCGTTTATATTACGCACTATGTACTGATATCCACAATATCACTACTGGTATTTTCTGAATCTGTATGTAATGTATCTCATTCTCGGGTTTATGGACGAGCAGATGCATATATTTGTCACCCCCCCCTCCCCCTTTAGACATCCGACTCGAAAGTACTGTGCCTCTGATCTGTTTGGCCAATGTATAATTCCACGGTAATCCATACATAGAGTGTGTTATTAATCCTGTGCTATCCTGTTATTGAGGGGTTACCGTATAAAGCCAAATGCCTTTTTTTTTTTTGTTTCAAGCATATGGATAAGTATGTTTACTGAATAACTCAGCGTTCGTTAACTCTGAATTTTGCCCTCGGATTGTATTTTTTTTTGTCAGGTTTTCATGTTAAGCACTTGTTCCGTTACTTTCTGCGTGACGCATATGATGTATCCTTGTGGAGACAGAAACTTGAATGTCACGGCCTGGGCTGTGTGCTGATGTCATAGCGGTTTAGAACCCTGCTCAAGGCAGGAACGTGTGTCCATTTTTAGGCGCCTTCGCATAGTCGCGAAAAGCGCCTATAGCTTCGTCATGTCTGTCCGCCTGCCAGCATGTATCAGCACGGCTCCCACTGGACGGATTTCTCAGAAATTTCTTATTGAGGACTTTTATAAAACCCCGTTGATTAACTCCAGATTTGGTTAAAATCGAGCAAAAATATCGGGCGCTTTTCCTGAGACCTAAGTATTGTTGCAGGCGACATTAAATCGCCATAAAAGCGCTATCTTCGAATGAAATTGTATCAGGTTGTTAGGCTAGCCGAGGAGGTATAAATATTAAGCGAACGCGGCACAGTGTTTAGCAATACAGATATTGACTATCGTGTTTCTTTGTCCCGTGTGGGTGGACGCCGTATAATTGCTTAGTCAAGCCCATTATAACGCATACCGAAAGAGTAAAATGGTTTTGTATGAGGTATGAATTCAGGGAACTAGGATTGCGTAGTCGGTATAGTGACTCGCTACAGGCTGAACGGTCTCTTGTTCTTAACCCCGGTGGGGCAGAGATTTTCTCCTTACCCGTCCAGACCGGACCTCGGACCCACCCAGCCTCTTTACAGTGGGTACTGGGGCTTTTTCGTGGAGGTAAATCGGCCGCAGCGTGACGTTAACCACTCATCCATATCTAGCGCCGATGTTAAAATGGGTAGAGCTATTCTTCTTTTCCTTGTCTCTGCTTTCATGGCATGTTATCTGGCGACCTTTACATTCATTTGTGTAGCACAGAGTGCCCTAATTCATAACGGCCGGGGGGGGGGATAATTTTAGGGCGTAAATTGCAGAGAAATACTAGTCACGGGCTTGATGGCTTGAATTGTTGCAATTACTGACCATCGGAATGGCAATTGCCTTTAATGTGTTTTGATGATGATGAATGTGATGGAGGTAATAATAATGATAATAAATTGCTTGAAAGTGTATTGAGGTATTGTAAGAACTGAATTATTTTTCAAGTGTTTATTGACTTTTATTTCAGTTCTACCAACTTCCTTCCTGTCTTTGTTAGGTGTAGGTTATTTGCAGCAATTAAAGATGGTACTTTCCTGGTATGTTCTCGAAATAGTAATGGCGTTTTCGATATTCAAGTTCAGTTCAGAGAAGCGTATAGCTCTCATCGTCAGGGAAACTACAGGACAGCGCGGTACTTTTGTACAAGGCTGTACAACCCGCAAGAGCTGTCAATTTTAAAAGACCTTGGCTACCCGTGAAGGCCAATCAGTGTAAATAAAGGCAAGCGTAGTGGCACCGATAAGCCTGCTTCTGATAAGAGAAGTAACTTAGACTTCTCCAGCTACCAGCTGTAGCCTGTTGTTCGATTTTATGACTTGCCGGTTTAAAAAAGGAATCTGTAATTCTCAGGGCGTGCTTACTGCCCTCAAAACTTGAAGTGCATATGCAGTGAATACAATATCAGTACCAACAAATCTACAATAGTGTTTTGGTGTAGTTTAATTACAGTTTATTCTCCAACATGTTTCGTTCACTTACGTGGCAGTCTTCAGGGAGGTATAAACGGTGGCAATTTTGTGGGAGGTGTAAACGGTGGCAGTCTTCAGGGAGGTATAAACGGTGGCAATCTTCAGGGAGGTATAAACGGTGGCAATCTTCAGGAAGATATAAACAGTGGCAATCTTCGGGGTGGTATAAACGGTGGCAATCTTCATGGAGGTATAAACGATGGCAATTTTGAGGGAGGTATAAACGGTGGCAGTTTTGAGGGAGGTATGAACGGTGGCAATCTTCAGGGAGGTATAAACGGTGGCAATCTTCAGGGAGGTATAAACTGTGACAATTTTGAGGGAGGTCTAAACAATTGTAATTTTGAGGGAGGTATAAACGGTGGCAGTCTTCAGGAACTTGTAAACGGTGGCAATCTTCAGGAAGATATAAACGGTGGCAATCTTCAGGAAGATATAAACAGTGGCAACCTTCGGGGTGGTATAAACGGTGGCAATCTTCATGGAGGTATAAACGATGGCAATTTTGAGGGAGGTATAAACGGTGGCAATCTTCAGGGAGGTATAAACGGTGGCAATCTTCAGGAAGATATAAACGGTGGCAATCTTCAGGGAGGTATAAACGGTGGCAATCTTCAGGGAGGTATAAACTGTGGTAATCTTCAGGAAGGTATAAACAGTGGCAATCTTCAAGAAGATATAAACGGTGGCAATCTTCGGGGTGGTATAAACGGTGGCAATCTTTAGGGAGGTATAAACGGTGGCAATCTTCAGGAAGATATAAACGGTGGCAATCTTCAGGGAGGTATAAACGATGGCAATCTTCAGGGAGGTATAAACAGTGGCAATCTTCAGGAAGATATAAACGGTGGCATTCTTCATCGAGGTATAAACGATGGCAATCTTCAGGGAGGTATAAACGGTGGCAATCTTCAAGGAGGTATAAACGGTGGCAATCTTCAGGGTGGTATAAACGGTGGCAATCTTCAGGGATGTATAAACAGTGGCAATCTTCAGGGAAGTATAAACGAATGCAATCTTCAGGGTGGTATAAACGAGAGTACAATTACAATATTAACCTTCGATATCCCGTTGTGTTATTCAGTATCTTAATACACAAAGTTGACAACAGTCTAAACAGAACTTAATTCTATTTTTTTAATAGGACGACATGTTTCGGCCTGGACTAGGCCACGCTCAGGTTTACAAACAAGTTAAAAATATCACCCTGACGGTAAAATGCACTAATTTGTACGCTGACCCTCAGTATGTTTAACCCTTTACCTCAAAATGTTTTTTTAAAATTGTTTGTGAACCTGAGAATGGCTTAGCCTACGCCGAAACATGTTGTTCTGTTAAGAAAAATGGACTTTAGTTCTGTGTAGACTGTTATCATCTTTGTGTATTGAGTACAGTTACAATCGCAGAAGTGTCAGGACCGTTCCAACAATGAAAATATTGATGGTCTGATAATTTTGAATGGTGGAATGGTTCTGCCGCTTTTGCGATTGTAATTGTAATCTTGTTTATACCTCTCTGAAGATTGCCACATAATTGACCGAAACATGTTAGAGGACATCCTGTAATTAGACTACACCATCAAAAATACTATTGGGTGTTTCTTGGTATGGGTATTGTATTCGTGTGGTTAGTGTACAGTGTATGGTAAAGGTAAATCAGTCCCATTACAGGCCCGAGGTGCCCAGAGGGTTCCAGGAAGTTAAGGTTCCCAAATTGCGTGACAATGGTCCAGGATGGTGGTAAGGTTGTCAGCCTTACGCACCGGCCGCCTTTACCCCCAGGAAATACTCCTGGTACTCATTTCTGTGAGAGGCTGAGTCGACCCCAGGGTCATAGTGCGATCGGAAAGATTATGTCAATGAAAAATTCCATTGACACCATCTGGAATCGAACCAGCGACCTTCCGATTTGTAGCACAGCACCTTAACCACTGTGCTGTCGCCGTCTCCGTACGGTATATGGAGTATATAGAATGTCTAGAATGTCATATAGTGTTGGAATACCTAATTGAAAGTCACCAAGTGTTTATTTAACCTCCACCCCTTCGCCGTGGATACCTTGGTTCAGCGAATTGCCTATGGGCTAGACGACTGGACTTCGATTCCCGGCAGGGACACATTTTTTTCTATTCACCATCCCATCTAGATCGCCCCTTCCTTTCCACTTTCGTACTTGAGGAAGGAAACGTTAAATTGCCGCAGTTTTGTGCTTGTCCAGAACGATAAACGAGTGGCAAAGTCAGTGAAGTGAAGAACGCTAAATGCACACGGTGACTCGTATAGAACGCCCGGGTCGTTTCTGCCCGTAATTCTTGAACGAATGATCGGAAGCAGATGAATCATTTTGAGCATTTATAAAGTCATCCAGTTCACCATTAAGTCACGTGTGTCACCTTCGTGCCCTTCATTCCGTGCACGCGTTACGAAATTATAGGCTTATGCGACCCTATTGTTCTGTATGTATCACTCGGTAGATGTTTGTTTCAGGGTTTGAATGTCTTACGGTGTGCGACTTACCAAAAGCCCCGTCATCGGCATAGCAGTTGTCGCTTGCCACTGCAGCAGTTGTTGGCTGTGGGGTTTGGGGCGGGAACATTACTGAGTGCCCTTAATTAAGTAACCGGATATAATTGAGATAGCATGTGTGTTTACGTGCGTGTATAAGTGGCGATTGTGGGTAATTCGTTCTTCCAGACAACCAGAGATTTGAGTTTACCCTGTCTGGACCCTGGGGTGCTTGTTCACGAAAGTTCTAGTTTTTTGGGCGTATTGCTTTGCTTTTATCGGAAAACAGTTTAGAATTGCGTTTGCATGTATTTTCCAGCACATAAATGATAATGTATGCAGAAGGACGTGTGACAGTAGTATAGTTCAGGATCGAAGAAACAGGAAGGAGTTCAGAAGAAAATTTTGCAAGTATGGACGTACATACAAATTAATTTCGTAGTAACATCGCTGTGGGGCGGGGGGGGGGGGCGAGATTTTCCGCACTCGTCCAGAAAGCTCCTGGGGTCCACCCAGCCTCCTGTACAGTGGGCACCAGGTTTCTTCCCCGGTGGTAAAGCGGCCGGGGCGTGGCGTTGACTACCCACCCCATCTAGCGCCGAGGTTAAAGGAAGAGTAGAGCTATACCTCTACTCCTGCTGTGGACCTTCATTTACTGTTGCAGGCTGAACTCTACCTTTTTTTTTAATTGCATATTAACAAGATGGACCTGTACTTTAAGGACACGCTGAATATTAAAATTAATAATTTTACCTGTTTTGTGCGGAACGAAAAAATATAATTTTCGAAACGCAACTAACTAAGTTTATTTTTATTGGTGTCACTTTTGTCGATGGCAGGGAGGGCAGAGGAGGTCGGTTGTAGGTTGATGTAGCTCGTTCTTAACATGAAAAATATAACTGTAGACAACAGATTCTCACCTTGCAGAGTTTACCGGTCGAAAGTGTGGACATTATTTGTCAGAAGCGGGAACAAAGGCTTCATAGTTACAATTAATGCCCGGAAACGCTAGGAGAGGAACAGCAGTGTGAACAGCACTGCGTACTTTTGTGTTTGGCAGTGGTCATGCCCGAGAGCACAGAATGCTCGGTAAAATCGAATTATAATCCACCGACAAGGAGATGATCCTCGCTAGGAATGTGATACATGCGAATGCGCGTGTTCTTCGGCGAATGATGAGGTGCTACTACCCATCGTGAAGGTATTCGCGAAGTTCACGCTACACGAAATGCTTGATGGTTGCCGTCTGTATGTCGTAGCACTACTCTCACTCCCACCAACAGCAGTCTAATACCCTCTGTAGTCAACACCGGCGCCCCGCACCACGCCAGACACTCCCACCTCCCGCAATAACCATCTGCTACTCTTTCGTCTGTAATTTAAACATTTTGAAATGTTCATATGAGTTAACGAGGTTTATCAGGTAAGTTTTGAACAGGATGCAAGATAGCACACTGCCAAAATCAGCGTATATATGTAACCCTAAAGGACAGAGAGATCCTCGAAGATGGGAAAGCAGCATTTATATTCTTATAATAAAACCAACCAGATGCACCAATTTCTCAAATTTACTTTTGGAATAAAACTCGGCAGGTTTCGGACAGTTCCTCTGTCCATCATCAGGAGTTTTTCACTGTACACACAGCAGTGGTATATGTCATACAGGTTTGCTGACAGCTGTCAGCAGACCCGTACCATTGCTGTGTGTACAGTGAAAAACTCCTGATGACGGACAGAGGAACTGCCCGAAACACATAGAGTTTTATTCCAAAAGTAAATTTGGGAAATTGGTGCATCTAGTTGGTTTTATTATAAGAATTTAGCACGATGCACAGTTACTTGAACGTCATATTCAGTATTTATATATTGTTACATCGTCACCGTTTACTTATTGCCAATTACATATTATTAAGAAAACACCAACTCATCGCACAGTATAAAATCAATTTGGGACAAACGATTTTATGTCACTGTACAAACAGATTGTTGAATTAGTCTGAAGTACGCGTGGTTTCAGGCTTCCGCCGGTGTGTAAATGGGATCTGCGCTCCACCGGGATGTTACGCAGCGTTGTTTGGTAGTTGCCGACGTTTCGGGACATCCTATTTGTCCCATTTTTAAGAGTAAAACAACACAAGGCGATGTGACCGAAAGGTTTCCCCGAAATGTCGGTAACTGACTACCAATCAACGCTGCTGTACGCCTCAGAAGATCTAAGAATTTCTTCTGTTTGGCCTAATGGATACTGCGATGCTCGTAAAAAGCCTCTGAAATAGTGTGTAACAAGTTAGCTACCGTAGGAATGTAGCTTGAGTGACTTCCGTTACTGTTATATGTTCTCCGTGAAGATGACCCTGCATGGCCGAAACATGGTGCGGAGTAGAATAAATTGGTTTTCCCCCAGACTTATTTTGTTGTGTGCACTGTATTGGTTACTAATAAATTATAACTGAAATGTCAAAGAATAAAGGAACGTCCTGCATGCCATAAAGCGAAGGTAGGCTGACTGGTTTGGCCACATATTGCTTAGGAACTTACTTCTAAGCACGTTATTTAGCATAGAAGGGGCGGGAAGACGAAGAAGAAGGCGTGAGCAGCTACTAGATGATTTTAACCCTTATCCTGCTAATGTGGGGAATAGGGTGAACTCCTAATAATGCCAGCAAATGGCAGATGGGTTTTAACTCAGCATTTAAAGGGTTAAGGAAGCGGTAAGTTACCGGAAGTTGGAATAGGAAGCACTAGATCGTACCATGTGGGGAACTAGCTTTGGAAGAGACTATGGACCTGTCGTAAGACAGATTACGCGGTGGTGGTGGTGGTGACTGGAAAGTAGATTGAAAGCTCATTCTTAAAATATCTAAACCTTGAAACAATCTCCAGCCTTTGATTTGGCTGGAAGAAGAATAAGAATATAAATTTTCATGTTTTCCCCGAGGGGATTGTTTAGATTGCGGTGTTGTAGGTCGTGACACCATGAAGACTTGTAACTGGTTAACGACATTTTGGGGGAACGTGATGCCTCCATTTTCAGGGTTGGAGTTTTATGTCGAAAAATGACACCGAAGTGATCGAGTGAGGATGCGCCTGGGCTACACAGGCGCGTGTCACCTCGTTGGTCACATTATGTTTCACCCCTGAAGAGGGAAGCAACATGCTTCTCCCAAACATCGGTATTAGCCGACAACTTTACGCGGTGTCACAACCAATAAGGCCATGATCTGAATGGTAAGCAGAAGCTTCCGAATTTACACTTGTCATCAAATACCTTAGTATGGGCTGGCTGTATTGACTATGTTCGAATTGTATATTACCATGTTTGTTCTTCTCAATCCCCACATTTTTTACTCCCATAAGGATCTTTCTCGTGCTGATTTCAGTTCTCTGTCTTCCCACACATTCCCTTATATCAGTGTCGATATAATTTATGTCACTTCTCCACTCTTATAAAAGGATCTAGCAGGACGCCAAGAAGTTCAAGACATCCATTTTCCTTTTATGCTGATTATTTAGTCTCTCCCAGTTTTTTTTTTAATTAATGATTTTATTCCTTTCGATCGTACATTTCTTCTGTGACGTGAAGTTTCTGAAGTATGCTTCGATTATTCATCTAATTCCCGGTGGGAGTTTCCTTGTAATGTTTAACCTTTATACCAGCTTACAGAAGATTAAGTGAGACAGTAAGACAAAGATGTTTTACATTGCCTGAGCTTTTGCTGTCTTCTGCTTCGGCCCATCTAGAATCCCCACAACTTTAACAAGGGAGACATAAATTCTAAGAAACTAAGGCTCGATATTCCCTCCCCCAGTATTACTTCCCAATTGAAGGCTAACTAACGCCATAGAATGTAGTCTATCTTGACAGCGTAATAAACACTTTGCTTCTCATATTCTCATATTCCCTACTTTCTTGGAGCCCGGAAGTTCTTTACCGTGACCATAAGAGCCCGGCACTGGTCGTTATTCTGAGCCAGATTAATCCAATCCCTGGTCTCCTACGCCATTTTTAACGTGCATTATAATATTATCCTTTCATATGTGCCATCGGTCTTCGAAGTGACAGTAATTCAAAGCAAATATACTGTGAACGTGACGGGCAATGTACATATAACGTAGCAGTGAGGCGCTTTCGTGCAACCATTGTTGCAGTGGGAAAGCAATGCGTATCACACAGCCTGAGTGTGTGTGTATTTGTAGCCTTAGGTATCCAGCAGCAAGCAATGCGCATGCGCCATATTGCCATCTGTGGCCTGACCCGCTCTACAATATTTTTCCAATTGGCTCAAAGAGGGGCACGATTTTCGAAGAAAAAAAAAGACTAAATAAATAATATGTGTTTTTATTTTCTCTACAGCTTTTGCCTGAAACATTTCCCATTCTAAGAAAAAATGAGCGAGATATTTTCATAAATGTACAGTGGTAGTACCACTTATTCTTGTCCGATTCTAATGAAACTTGAATTTGCTCAACAGATTTTCGAAAAAAAATCCTCTAATAAATTTCATGAAAATCCGTCCAGTGGTAGCCGAGTTGTTCCATGCGGACGGACGGACGGACAGACATGACGAAGCTAATAGTCGTTTTTTTTTGCAATTTTACGAACGGGTCTAAAAAAAGGTGAAATTCGCCCTGTGCCTAGAGGCTATACCAGTAATATGTAAGGTTATACGGTGACAGGTAAGAGACTGAAGTATTCTCTAATTTTCCACAAGGTGATCAGGGTCAGGTTCAGGCTATGGCTGCTGTATCCATACTTGAAGAGTCTCAGATATGCACTTTGGATTGAAGGATGGATTGATCCGGTATGTACGTGACAGGAGGAGAACAATCTGTGCTTCTGGTGGGTCGAACCCCGATCTGTCATCCAATATCTATCAGGTATTCCACCGATTGTTACCTTTTTATACTTGACAAATAGCTGTTATTTCGGACCGCGGACCGTAAAGTGATGCTGGCTGTTAACGCTTCTCGTGGAACTGAGGAGCATAATGACAATCCTGAAGATGCGTTGTTGATCCTTGGTTCGGAACCGAGTTCGATTCGAAAGCGAACTAAATGCACGGATATATGGCGTCCCACTCCACATGTGCGCGAACAATTAGTTACCATGTTATATAAACCTAATCGTTAATTGAGAGATGGTATTAAATGTGTGACGTCTGTCATGTCTGAGAGGCGTCGCGATGTCGTACATAGAACACTTTTGCTCTGAAGTGAGAGGCAACGAAGTCGCAGTCCTCTGTGACGTAAGATGTAATGAGAAGAAGGAGAGCGTTCTTTGTCTCTGGGCGAAGACATTTCTTTTAACCCCACATGACCGTATGTAACCCAAGAGATGAGTGGTCCTAATAAAATATAACGTATTCCAAGTTTCCGGTAGCGTTTCTGCTCCTTGACACATTGTGTCTCTTTAAGTGGACACCATTTAATACGACCCTTGGCTCTAATGGACAGCTTTATCACAAGAACAGTCACTCATGTTTGTGTATAAAGAAATGGCTGGAGTGCATAAGCATGGATGGAACAGGTCAGAGCTCCTAGTAGCGTACACTCGCTCTAAATTACAAAAAACGATATATGTATAGTGATTCCAAACGTGACTATATGTATGAAGTCACGTTTAGAGTCACTGTTCGTACGCGGTGGTGCAGCTTGTTGAGGCACTGCACCATAAGCCGGAAGGTCGCGTGTTCGATTCCCGATGGGATCATTGGGACTTTTCGTCGACGTAATCCTTCCGACCGCATTATGGCCGTGGGGTCGACTCAGCCTGTAACAGAAATGAGTACCAAGGCTGTCTCCTTGGGGTTAAAGGCGACCGGTACATACGGCTGACAACCTTACTACTTTCATGTGATGAATGTCTAGAAATTCTGGGAGCCTTAACCTTCTGGTGCCCCCAGGGCCTGTCCCGGCCTGTAATAGGATAGCTTTAGGATCACTGTTATCCTTACACTGTTGGATAATTGTGTTACGCCTCAGACTCAGTGTCTCGGCGCCTCAAAGCTACGCCATGAAAGCATACGGGTGAGCGGAGATAACGCGGCTTATGTATCTCGGCACAAGGTGGAGTTGAGTGGGCAGTTTCATGCCCTTTTCATTTTACCCTTGGGGAAAGAGCACCCGGGGCTCGCTGGATAGGAAGCTGGGTTGGCTGCAGAGCTGATCTCGGCGCGGTGTTGACAGAAGTCTCCCTACCCATCGGGAATCGAACCCGAACCCCTCTTCTGTGTTTCATAACCTAGTCACTATATTGGCTGAGCTACGCTGCAGGTGGAAGGTTGTTACTGTAGTCAACCCACGAAAACCGCGTGTGATCCAAGCTAACCTTGCGGAGAAAATGCGGGTTTTATCGTCATCGTATCTCTTACTTCCCACTCGTCGCAGTTGGGTGGGTTTTCCGTTTACAACAAGCTCAAAATAAAATTTATTCGCTGCCCTAAAGAGATAGAATGATACACGGAATACTAACTGTCACGCACAAGACACGACTGTAATTGAGCCCTGTGTGTTATTTTACCGGCAGTACACCGATTGATGTTTATAAACATCTGACGTTGTGACCGCCCTTTTCGTCAACTGTCAAGGTCATATTCGTTCTCTTGAATCGACAACAGTTTTAAAATGAAGTCTGAAGAACGGGATATGAGGGTGTGTACTGCATTACCGTGGCTCAGGATGGAATCCAGTAGGTCGCTGTTCCGAACATGGTAATGAACTTTCGGTTTCCGTACGGGGTAGAGAAATCGTTGACCATCACAGCGACTGTTAGCGTCTAAAGAACTCTATTCCGTGGAGTTAGTCGTAAGTGAACCCAACGTATGTTTATGTCCTAATTGTGTTGGTGTGATAGATTGCCTATTTTCTGACGCAAGGAATTGGATGATGGCGTCCTCTGCGCAGTCACCCGCCGAGCAGTGAACAACTCGTGTTAAAAAGGTTAGGCACTTTGCGTGGGCGGTGACCGCTACTTGCTGTTACGCAGACTTTATGAGAGTCCAGACAATTCTTCAGTTCCTATATGAAAGCTTAAAGTTAAATTATACGGGATGATCCAAGAGGCGGATTGTCGTATTTCGTGAGTAGAGTAATGAAGTAATTTTTGGGTAAAGGAATCCTGTTAAGAGTGACCCATTCTAGAAAGCTTTAGGAGCAATAGAAGATAAGATAAATTTGTTAACTGCAATTGGGTTGACACCCGGTGGCAGTAGTACAGTACACATTTACACACAAACAGTACACAGAACAACACAATTAATTCGGGAAGAGTGCGGGCCGTGCCCCGTCTTTGCGAGTTTTACCTTGACTTTTGCCTTACAACTGAGGATAAAGCACGGAAACACTTCAGTCAAGGTAGCCGAAGAGTGCCAGTTGGCACGATGAAAACAGAACATACAGAACAGAACATACATAACAATAAGATTACATAAACATAACAATAAAAATACATAACTTACAAAATTAAACAAAAGCATAAGAAGAATAAATGTACATAAAAGAAACAATACAAAAATCCAGTAAATACAAGTACACATATTACCAAAACACCCACACATTACAAAACGCACACACCTACACATTACAAAATAAGTTACAACAACCACAGTACAAGATACACACCAAATAAAATAGTCACAATGCAATGAAGTAACCTCAATACAATCAAGTTTGAAACAGAAAGTATGTTGCATATATATATATATATATATATATATATATATATATATATAGGATTTTAACGAAACGTGTTCACAGTAAATTTAGTATGAAATTAAAATAATTATGACTGAATACATGCAACTAAATATGTTACAGAAGCTGTTAAAAGTGTCCTTCCTCGACTCGAAGTTACGCTTGGTTACATTCGTACCAACCACGTCAGTACTACTACGTGCTGACATGTGAATTCATATCTCAGTCGGACGCTTTGAGCATTTTTTTTTTCTCCAAAACGTTTCGCATTATTAAATAAGGGGTGTTTTAAATTTGTATTGACGTTGTCACGAAACCTTCCGTCGAGGGCCATTTTGCCCCAAGTTTTTATCCTACTTTTTAACTGCCATAATACTTTTAAACATTTCGAATTGGGCCCATGTTATTGGGGGTGTTTTTGTTCTAAAATCGCGTGGTTGGCTTACTTACGACATACGGCAGGGTGCCGCTTAATCGCCTTATTTATGAACCATATATGTTCCTTGTTGTTCCTATAGTCTGAAGCTTCGTGTATCATTGCTGGAGAAGAAAATGTACGGACAGAACAATTTTTTTTTTTTGAGAGTTTGAGAACATATTTACGTGGAGGGTGGGTTTGATGGCCGAAACACCAAGGACAGGTTCTCAACATGATAAGACGTAGCATTGTTTCTAAACATCTTTGTATAATAATTCATGAAATAACATGACATGTTTCAGGAATGGCTTTAGGACCCACAACATCCAGCTAACCCGCATATCAGAACACCAAATGACACAGAACTACGGACATAGAATACTTAACTGCTGTAATGCTCTGGCTGGAAATTGTACCGGAAACAGTTTTTTCTTCTTTCTGCTGTTATTTCACAGTTTATAACGCCATTTGTTACTGTCAAACAAAAAATCAATAAAGTGCATGTTTAGCATTTGTAGAACAAATACTGTCATACACGATGGAACATAAACGGCTATCGTGTTTGTGTGTAACAAAGACTGTCCTACAAATGCAATAAAATACCATGTCTGCTGTGATCATTGTTTTCTGAACTGTCTGGAGGACGCTGAAACAAATTCTGTAGAGCCCGTCTGAAACACTGTGGATTAAACATTTAAAGCACAGTGCTTAGTTTATTCTACCACCTGTGTTAACATAAAAAGAACTCGACATTTTGCCCACCTGGTGTATTTGTGCGTTTTTTATGATACCATCCGCAACCATTGCTTCTGTAAGTAGTATTAACTGGTTGGGCTTTACAGTGTAGACGGACTTCGTTCTGTGTGACGTAGGATTTCAATTTTTGCATGTAGTGGAGACGAATAACTTGCTTGATATTTCATAACTTGACATTTTGTTACCAGCAAGTTTTGATGTGTTTGTCCCTGTAATGTATTTGGGACCATTCATGAAATGTATGGATCCCGGTTGGCCAAGCGCACAGCGGGGATATCATTTTCGAATCTGTCTTAGGGTACAGGTGTTCCAGTAGGGTTTGTATGAAGGTATATTCCTATCCGTCGCCGTTTCTTGCGTAGTGGGTACTACATCTGATCTATATCTGTTTTATTGTCCGAAATCTCATGCAGTGGTAACACAATGAAGGTGGAGTGCTGTAACACAAGGAATGTGGCATGTATCTCTGAAACATAGAAAATGTGTGACAGTCTCCATTGTAGGCAGCACTTCTAGTTCATTCTGTGGAGATTCTGGGTTAAAATCCTGGCACAGATACCAGTTTTTTAAGCCACGTTTTACGTGGCATTCTCTAATCCCTCCACAATAGGCCTATGTAACTCAGAACAGGCTACGATTGCTTGCATTAACATAACTTCAAATTTATCATTCTCGAATTACCCCACCCATCTTTCACACAATACCCATTCAATCATTCACAAATTACCCTAACAATCATTTACACATTATCGTACTTATTACTCACAAATTACCCCACATATCATTCACAAAATACTCCTCCAACTATATACAAGTTACCCTACCAATCATAAGCGATTTACCAGACCTGCTCACAAATTACCTTACCAGTCATTCACAGATTATCTTACTACCTATTCCATACAAATTACCCCACCTTTCATTCACAAATTACCCTACAAACCATTTACAAATTAAATCATCCTACCAATCATTCACAAATTATCAAACCCGCCCACAAATTACACAGCCTATCCACGAATTACCGTAGTATTCATTTACATTGGAATCGTGATTTCTAGGGACTCAGAAAAGGTGCACAAGCGAGAACGTACGTTTGTGGGTCTTGGCCTGTTGCATATTGTCCTCACCCTCGCCGATGACGAAGGGCAGAAATTTTAAAAATGTAAACGGAATTGCCAGGTTATCGTTTGACACCTTATAAGCAATAGTGTACAGGGTCATCGAAAAAAGATGGACGAAATTTGAAACCACTATAACTTAAAAAGTACTAGACGGATTTACACGTTTGGCGTCTTAAGATGTTCAGAAAAGTTTAAAGTTTTAGACTTACCTTAGTACATTTCAATATGTGCACCATTTGTAGCTCTGGAGACGTCCAAACGAAATTCTATCTCCTGCCACGTTTTCTGAATCATGTCTCG
>Ga0131853_10007642_pt1 | contig 19601 bp, 17 predicted proteins | sample TergutLab28metaG_FD_92764 | JGI IMG/M metagenome (GOLD analysis project Ga0131853, IMG submission 92764) | Labiotermes labralis P1 segment gut microbial communities from Petit-Saut dam, French Guiana - Lab288 P1 (version 2) (version 2) | ecosystem: Host-associated > Arthropoda: Insects >... | reverse complement strand
TTACGCCAATCAAGGAGGCTTTTTCGACGCTTGCCAAGAAGGCAAGCTAGAAAAAGCCGACGCAGAGTGGCGTAAATCTGACCGCCAATGCGACATTGAACCCTATGAACATAGCTTCTTAATTATTTCAACCATTGGCCGGGAGATTTGCAAGTTACTATAACTTAGCATACCCCCGGCCCTGTTTTATCGTATAAATTAGAATGGCGTACGGCATGCGGAAACATTGACTATACACCCCAGCCCTTCAACATGTTATAATGCCTATCACAAAAGGTATTGTTAATGAAAGGTGGTAATTTTATGGCGATTATTGATGTAGTCAAATACAATGGAAGCCCGGATGTTTTTGCATGGAAACATCCCAGCGAGCAACTAAGTACATGGACACAATTGATTGTAAACGAGTCACAGGAAGCAATATTACTAAAAGGCGGGCGGGTTGCCGACATTTTTGGCCCAGGGCGGCATGTGCTGGATACTGCCAATATGCCAATCCTAAGCAAGCTTGTTAATATCCCCTTTGGTGGGCGCTCCCCATTCACTGCAGAGGTGTGGTACATAAACCGGGTCCACTCCATGAACATCAAATGGGGCACCCCTACACCCATCCAGCTGCAAGACCCTAAGTACAGGGTATTCCTTCCGGTACGCTCTTTTGGGCAGTTTGGCATACAGGTGGTAGAGCCTAAGCAGTTCTTGCTTAAAATGGTTGGGACATTGCCCATCTTTGACAAGGACAGCGTAGAGCGGTTCTTCCGTGGGCTTTACCTGACTAAGGTCAAAGATGCAATAGCCTCATATTTGGTGAAAAAGAGCATAAGCGCATTGGAAATAAACGCCTACCTTGTAGAGCTGTCAGACCATTTGCGGGATGCTATGATTCCTGTGTTCGAAGAATATGGGATTAAACTGCTGCGCTTTAATGTGAACAATATAAATGTGCCAGACGATGACCCCGGGGTTGTGAAGCTAAAAGCCGCCCTTGCAAAACGTGCAGAAATGGACATTGTGGGCTTTTCTTATGTGCAGGAGCGGTCTTTTGACGCAATGGAAGGTGCCGCAACCAACCCAGGGCAAGCACACTCTGGCATGATGGGCGCAGGCATTGGCATTGCAATGGGCGGTGCAATGGGCAACCAGATAAACCAAATGGCCCAAGGCATAAATACCGGAACATCAAAAAAATGCCCAGACTGTAATACTGATATGGCAGCAACTGCCCGTTTTTGCCCAGACTGCGGCAGCGATACTACTAAGCCAAGAGGCGGAAGTGCCGACGATGCGGCCTGCGCCGATTGCGGTGTTACTTTCTCAAAGCAGTACCGCTTTTGCCCAGGATGCAGCAAGCCTTATGTACCATGCGCTGGCTGCGGCAATGACATGAAGGCAGGTGCTGCGGCTTGTACTGCCTGCGGTAAGGCTGCCCCAAGAAGCTGCCCAAAATGCAAAGTTGTACAGGCAAGCGAAAGAGCCCGCTTTTGCTTCGAATGTGGCGAGTCACTGGTTAATAAATGCGGAAACTGTGACGCCGAAATTGAGGGCAGCCCAAGATTTTGCCTGGAATGCGGGCATAAGCTGTAAAGGTTTTCTCATTTTGGTCAAAGGTTTTAATTTATTGTTGAAAGGACAGATACAATGCTACTGATACTGATAATCGTACTCCTTGGGGTAATCCTTCTTGCAGCGCTGGTTTTTTTGGCAACGCGCCAAGCTTCTAACAAAGCTGCGGATTTATCTGAAGCAAAGGCCCAATCCATGGCTTTTATGGATGATTGCGAAGGGCGGGTTAAGGCAATGCAGAGGGCCCACAAAGAGTATTCTCAATCCCTAAATGCCTTATGCGAACTTATAATGTATTCAGACAAATCAGGCACAACTGAAATTGACTGGAAAGTAGACGCCGTGCTAACAAGGCTAGAAATTGCCCTTTCCAGCGAAGATGGGGAAGATATACCAGCCGTACTGGAAGAAACCAAAGACCTTTTTAACCGCCGCAAAGAAGAAATCCGCGCCTTGAAACGGGGAGCGTTCTAATATGAGCACTTCAAAAGTGTCGGTAGCTGTAAGCACAATAATTGGCAAGATATTAAGCATCATAGGGTACACCACTGCCGTAATAGGCGCTATTGTTGTATTGGTTTCACTTTATGACGGTGACACAGACGGGGCTATAGCTGTGGCAATTGTGTTCCTAATACCTGCACTGCCTTTTATTATTGGCGGCGCAAGAATAAAGCGCCGGATAAAGCGCTTTAGGATTTATGTTTCCCTTATAGCCAGTGGGAATACGGCATTAGAAGCCATTGCAGCACATACATCACGGCCCCTTGCCTTTGTGCGCAATGATATATTAAAAATGATTAGTAAGCGCTATTTTACAAATGCCTTTATAGACCATAGAACCAATACTGTGGTGGTTAACAGGCCAGTGCACCCCCCCGGCGGGTTTCAACCTTTTAATTCAAATCTACCGCCCCCGGTTGTGCCGGTAAGCCCTCCTCCCCAGGGTGGCGGCGGGTTTCAGATTATGCATGATGAATATACATGTGGTGGCTGCGGCTCTTCTGGTACAAAGCAGCGGGGTGCGGTTATTACTTGCGAATATTGCGGGTCGGGGATTAAGTAACATGGCTTGAGATGAATAATTAATAAGATGCGGAAAGGGCTGTCTTGCTAAGCATTTTCATGAATAAATATGCAACACCTCATCATTGCGAAGAGCGTAGCGATGAAGCTGTCCAGTATTTTTGCAAGTTTTGGATTGTTTAGCAATGCTCGCAATGACGAGGGCTGCATACTTATGCGTGATTTTTACTTAGCAAAGCAGCCCTGTGTTGACGTTAGCTTATGTATATTTATAAGAAGGAGTACCGCTCATGCGGCGCATATTAATAATTGGAAATTCAGGCAGTGGAAAATCCACCCTCGCACGGCAAATGAGTGAAATTTTAGGTATTCCTGCCATTTATATAGACGCTTTGCGATTCCTTGAAAATAAAAACTGGGTAGAAACACCAAAAAAAGAGTTTCAAGCGAAAATAGCCGCCGCTGTTTCCGCTGATGAGTGGATTTTCGAGGGGTGCGGCACAAGTACGTTACCGCAGCGCATTGAACGTTGTGATACAATTATTTTTCTTGATTTCAATAGATTTTTTTGTTTATACTATGCGATAAAACGGCGCATACAAATCCGTCAAAAACCACGCCCCGAATTACCGAAGGGTTGTATTGATAAAATAGACAAGCAGTTTTTGAAATGGATTTTTTGGGATTATTCCAAACGAAGCCGTCCGCTCATACTTAAAATGATTTATGCAAGTGACAAACCCCTTCATCATCTTAAGAAACGTAAGGAGGTCGATCAATTCATATCGGAGTTGCAAGAGGTATTGACATATTAAAACATTTTGCATGTAAATGATTCATCAAATTCAATTTCATAAATCCCACAATAAGGTATGCTATCAGCAGATACAAATCTATGCATCAGCACACCATGCGTTACCACAATAATTTTTTCATAATCCATATACTTCAATAATGAATTTTTTGCACGGCCAAATAAAGCATCAATACTCTCATACTTTACTTCACTATCCTCCGGGCATATGCCTTTATTCATCATATACATATCAATTGCTTTATCTACTAACTTCTTATCACAAAAACCGAATGTTAAGTCACGTATCCATTCATGTAAATCTAATTCGATTTTTATATTTAGCTGTCTATTTTTTGATATGATAGCCGCTGTTTGCAAAGCCCTGGTATACGGAGACGAAACAATCAGTTCGCTGCCATCCAACCTACTGTCTAACGATGCCTTCTCTGCAATGAGGATGCCATTATCAGTTAATTGTCCTAAATCACATCCATGTCCGATATAGCATTTGGCTTCTACAAAGGAATAATCTGTTTCACTATGCCTCATAAAAATTATTTTTAACATATCAACACCTCATAACAACTATAGCATATCTATGATGATTATGCTTCCAAAAAAAAAGCGTTTGGATGGTGTGGTTGTATCAACCACACCATTCAAACGCTCTTTTTTTTGCTATGAACATAGCTTTTTAAGCATTCCTTATGAAAACACAATCTTCTCACTGCTAAATATTTTGGCAAGCGCAAGTGTAAATACCAAGGACACCAATATATTGGCTGCAGCAGTTATAGCCATATTAAAAGCAGATACCTCAAAGTTTATAATAGCCGAAAGACTTAGGGAGCTATTGAACACAGGAATCATGTAGAAAAATGACTCACTTGGCACACCGCCTAAGATAGTACTGGCAAATCCGCACACCATACTAATCAGCATAAATGGCATGGAGTAAGCCGTGGCTTCTTTTACTGACTTTGCGTAGGCAGACAAAACTGAAAGCGCTGACACAAAAACAAGGGTTGTGGTAGAGGCTACAATAAACAGCATCCCCAGGTCAGCAAATGTGTAAAACTCCATAAAACTTCCCGTGTCCATGCCCATCATACGGGGCATGGAAAATATCATCCCCACAATACTGCCGATTGCCCCAACAAGGGCAAAAATACTCATGCTTAGGATTTTGCCAAGGGCCATATCACTGCGCTTTGCCGGTGTCACAAGCAAAGCCCCAAGGGTGCCCCGCTCCTTTTCACCAGAGATAGACTCGGGAGCAAGGGACTGGCAGCCGGTAAATATAAAAATGAGGAACATCATGGGCACAGTAAAGCCCATAACCAACGCAAATATATCCGCGTCTGTGGCAAGGTCATACATACCGTCTGGGGCAGCTTCCGAGGGGGCATTGATGCTAAACCTATGGGTTAGGGCATGGTGATACGCCTGAAGCACCCCGGAAACTATGCTTCTTGCTTCATTGGAAGCAGGCCTTGCGCCATTGGCCCATATTTGGATATTGGGGGCCAGTGCTGTGGCAGTGACTGGGTCAAAGGTTGCCACTGTTTCGTCAAAGCCTATGGGGAATACAATCAGCAGGTCGGTTGCCCTGTCTGTTATTTCTTGTTTAACCCTGGCTACATCGGCCTCTGCAATGTCAATAATATTTATATTAAGCTCTGGCTGGGATAGCAGCCCCCTGGCTGACTCTGGCATATTTACCGCATGTACTTGGTATATATGGTATTCATCTGATTCTGTCAGTCCGCCAATTAGGTTTCCCATTAGGCTGTTCATTATAAAAATCAAAAGCCCTGGCATTATTACTGCCATAAATAGCAGCTTCTTGTCGCTGATAATACGCAGGCATTCCTTTTTCATTATGGTAAAGATATTATTTCCCATGTTATACCGCCTCCTTAGTGGTTTCCTTGTATATGTCAAAGAACTTTTCCTCTAGGGATTTGTCCCCGGTTATTGCAGCTACTGTGTCGCAGGCAACCATTTTTCCGTGGATTATGATACCTACACGGTCACATAAATCTTCCAAAAGGCCGAAGATGTGAGAGGAAAGTATTATACTTTTACCTTGGTTCTTCAAATCAACAAGGAAGTCTGTCACCACCTTGGATGTGATTACATCCAGGCCATTTGTTGGCTCGTCAAAGATTATTATGTTTGGGTTGTGGATAATGGAAACCGCAAGGGAGACTTTCTGCTTCATACCTTGGGAAAGGTTGCCTACCTTTACTTCCGCAAACTTGTCTATACCAAAGGTTGCAAACAGCTCGTCTTTGCGCTTGTTCGCCAGCTCTTTGGGCAGGCCGTGAAGCTCCGCAAAGAAGCTTACCAGGTAATTTGGGGTAAAGTAGTCGTCCAGCTTTAGCTCGTTGGTAAGGAAGCCAATGCTTTGACGCACATGTTTGGGCTGTTTTGTAATGCTGTAGCCGTCTACCATGGCCTCCCCAGAGTCTGGGCTTATTAGGGTTGCTATCATGCGCATGGTTGTGGTCTTGCCTGCCCCATTTGGGCCAAGCAAGCCAAACACTTCCCCTTCATAGGATTTAAAACTTACATTGTCCACTGCTGTAAATATGGGTTTGTCTTGCTTTCTTAGCTGCTGCTGTTTCTTGGTCAGCTTAAATGTTTTGTGTAAGTTTGATACTGTCAGTATTTCTTTCATTTAAGTTCTCCTTTTCGATAAGGCTATCTTACATCCATCTCATAAATAAAAAGCATGTCAAACCCCGAACCATATACCACAACTGTGATTGGGTCCGTCATGTTGGCTGCGTTTACCGCGCTCATCCCCCGGAAAACTTCCCCCGCATCTACCCGCTGCGTCGCAAGGAAACCCCTGCCATCAGCAACAGAGGAGCGGATCCCCCCGTCAGAGCGCGCAAGCTCTTCATCCCCCTGGTAAACAACAAACCGGTTAAATGGCCTGCTGGCACTGTGGGCAGCCAGGGCTTCGTAATCAAAAAATATAACAATGATATCTGTCTGACGCTGGCCAATCCCTGTTGTACAGAAGAATGCATCAACCAATGTTATCTGAAAGTTGCCGCCAGCAGATATATAGGTATCGCTTTCACCCAAAACGACAACTTCAGCCACTTCCATATCCGTAGCCCTCATGTGTAAATAATACCTATTGGACAACACCCCTTGGCGGCTAATATCCGCGGCAACCCCAGTAATCCGCGGGTCACCAAACGCAGCCCCCATCCTTTCAAAAAACCGGTCAAAAGCGCTTTGGGCTGGGCGCGGGCGGGTTGTGACAACCCCCATGCCTATGGCTGTAATGTTTACAATATCCCCAATTTCATGGGATGGGGTAACATCGCCAAGTTCTAATAAAAAAAGACGGTCGTTGCCGGCAATGGCTGCACCAACAAAATCCGCAGATCTGTCATCAAAATTTATAGTAAATACATCTGTGGTAATACGGGCCGTTAAAGATGTAGTCCTGCCCTGGTATCTGGCAGACGCGGAATGGGTTGGGAAGTTTATTTCATGCCTAAAATGTGTGTAATCCATTTCCCTATACGCGCTTGTCATGCTGGGGAAGAAAAACACGAAAAAAAGCGCTGCTATACATGCCAGCAAAACAACGCCCGCAATCTTACCTGCTTTGCTTTTTCTTACAGTTATATCCCGGTCTTCTAGCTTGCTTTTTATTAGGTCAATTGAATCATCATTGCCAGATAGGGGGATATTGAGGCTATATTTTATATTGCGCCCCTGTATATCTTCAAATGTCCCCTTAAGGCTCAGCTGCCATGACCTAAAGCCGCTTTTGCTGGTTATAGCTTTTTTGACTTGGTCATAATAGATGAAGCCATGGCTGTCAATCATAAGCTTCTTAACCCTTATACCTGCCTCTTTCACCTTCTTTGTTGATGTGGTAAAAAAGTGAAAGCCATCATCTGTAAGTACAATACTTCCGTTGGCAGCATCTGAAGTGCGGTAAAAGCCTACACCTGTAACAGCCCCTATAATGATGCCAATTATGGTTACCAAAATATTGCTTCTTGTACTGCTCTTGTCGCTAAAGGACGCACCTTCGATTATGCCGTGGTTGTTGATGGCCAGTGATGAGTTGTAAGACATTAAGGCATCCATAAAATCAAGACCAGAGGTTAAAGGTATGTGAGACATTATTTACTCCCCCTTATTTTTTGGTTTCTTTTTTCTAAGGGTGAATTATATAACATATGATGTGCTGTGCAAAATATATAGTTAATTAACCGTGGATGATACAAAAAAAGCGGATTAACGCGGATTGGTTTTTTATGACCTAATCAGCGCTAATCCGCTTTTCCATATCTATAGCTAATTAATTTTCAACAAAACTTGAGAAAGCCATCCCCTCGCCATCCCGGCCTTGAGCCGGGATCCCATAATCTATTGCAAAAGAGTGGAGATCCCGGCTCAAGGCCGGGATGACGAGGATGTTGGGTAGTGCTAAATATTATAAATTGATTTCCGTACCTTACGCCTTAGCAAACTGCAATTGCGGTTTCTTAGGTTCACGTGCAAACCGCACATAAAACACAACAACAGAGATAATCTTCGCAGATTCTATCAATATCCCCATGATATTCCATCTAAAGTCACCATATAGGATATTAAGCGGTGTTTGGGTAAGCACTACCACAATGGCGTAGATAACAACGGTTACGCGCACATAATGAACCCCTGGCAAATACTGCCCAACTACAAAGCTAATGGCTGCCATCATGCCAAGTGTGTGAAGCCACCGCACTTCCGCCGGCGAGTTGACTATAGCCAGCGTACCGGCAATAAAGGCGACACCGATCATTACAAGCAGAAAAATAAGCCCGGCTTCTTTGCTTTCGGGGGTGTCTTTTAGGAATATCCTATAAAACACCAAATTGCGGATGGTACTGTAGGTAGCGGCCACTACTAGGGAAAGCTGGGTGCTCATCCCGGTGGCCATGCCCATTGCTATAAACATCGTCATCCAAAAAAAGCTGCCAATGCCGGTTATAAGGAAATACCGGGTTTTGTCCTTTATTTGATATGACGCAAACTCGAAGCAGATTGTTATAAAACCCAATACTTGGGCCGCTATATACCAGTTGTTCATTATGCCACCTTCCTTGCTTCGCCAACAGCGTCAAACTTCCTGCAGTATGCAAAGGCAAGTGCCCCTGGGCCTGCATGGGTTCCTATTGCCACGCCAACCTTTGTTATTGGGTTGGCTATTTTTGTGTTTAGGGATGCTTCCGCACCAGCTTTAAATGTTTCGGCTTCGGCCTGGCTTAATATATGGCCTATGCTGATGTTTAGGTTTTGGGTTTCGCCGCTTAGGGCTTCTACCATAGCTTCTTGCATCAATTTAATAGCCCGGGCTTTGCCCCGCACATTATCCAGCTGGGATACTTGGCCATTTTCTACTTGCAATATGGGCCTAAGGCCTAATATACCGCCTACAAAGGCAGTTGTGGGGCCAACTCTTCCGCCTCTTTTTAGGTATTCCAGGGTATCCAGGGTTACATATACCCGGGTGCTTTCTAATACTTTTTGGGCTGTTTCTACTGTTTTTTCCAGGGAATAACCTGCATCCCGCATTTTTGATATTTCTTGCAATATCAGGCCTTGGCCTATGCATACATTTTGGGAATCTAGGACTGTGATGGTTCTTTCTGGGTAGTCTTCTTTTAGCATATTGGCGGCTAGGGTAGCACTGGCGAAGGAACCGCTTAGCTTTGACGATATTGTCAGGGACAGGATATCGTGGCCTGCGTCAAGGTGCGGGGTATAGGCATCTATATAGTCTTGGGGGTTTGGCTGGGATGTTTTGGGGTGAAGGGTTTTGTCTGCTATCAGGCGGGCAAAGTAGTCGTCTGTGGTTATATCAACGCCTTCTTTCATGAAGGTTTCGCCGTCGAAGGTGATGTAGAAGGGCACTACCTCTACATTGAATTGTTTTGCTTCTGCCTTTGAAAAGTCGCATCCGCCGTCTGAGATTATTTTGTACATGTGTTTTCCTCCTGGTTTTTGGGTTGTTGTATATAAAGACAGGAGGAAATTTTTTTGGTTGCGGTTTGCGTGAAATGATTTTTAATGCATAAAAAAAACCACAGGGTGTGCGGTTTTTGGCGTTTTATGATTTTAATCTAGTAATTTGGAGCTGTATTCGGCGATGTAAAATGCACAGGTGCACAGTACAGCTATGCTGTTTTCATTGTGGAGCTTATTTAATTGGGCTTCTAATATGTTTGCTGCTTCTGGGATTTGTTCTTCACTTGTATGGCCTTTTCTATGATGGGCCTTTTCTATGTTTTGATTTATTACAGTTGTGCATTCTTGCCTGCTTGCTGCAAATTTTCTTGGGTCGGGGCATATTTGGTTTATGATTTCTTTATATTGGTTCTTTGGGCTCAGCTTGTCCATGTTTATGCTATAGGTGTTGAAGTCAGCATCTGGTATGCATTTCATGTGGTAGAAGGATTCAATCATGGGGTAGTTTATGTATAGCTTTCCCATTTCGGTAGACTCGTTAAAGAAAGCCATCATCTCACGGATAATTTGCGGCGAGTATTGTGAATCATGGGGATCTAAATCGAAAATCAAAAATATATCGGTAAACTTTTTTTCAAGAAGCGCTTTTTTTACCTCGTTATCCTCCCGTGACCTTAAGTGGGTTCGAATGTCTAAATCACTTGGGTCTTTGCCGCGAAACATGGAATGATACAGGGCATATATATGTGTCCCATATGATGTTATTTCGAATTTGCTGCTTAGGTTGTAAACCTCAATTAGGCGATTCAACAATGTGACTTCTGTTTTACTGCCCTCCACTATTATAAGAATCTCTGCCGGTTTACTGGCCATTAAATTCACCACCCATGTACAGCTTTTCTAGATTATGGCCTTCCCGCAGTTCTCTTGATGTGGCATTTACAAAAGAGGTTAGCTTCTCCGGTGTTAGGGTGAAGAGGCAGTCTGGGCGCATTAGGATGTTTGTCATTAGGTTGGTGTTGTGGGAGGTTAGGACGATTTGGGTGTCGGAGATGTCGATTAGGGTTTTGATTATGTTTTCTGCTAGCTCGAAATGATAAAAAGCATCGAATTCATCGAAGAGAATTAACGATTTTTTATGTGTCCGCTGCGTTATCAGTATAAATGCAATAAAGAACATAAATAAAGCACATGTACCACTTGATGCCGTTTTGAAAAAAGGAAGGCGTCCATCTGGGAAATATACAGGTGCACTATATAGGCGCTTTACCCCATCAAAATCCTTTTCCAAGTGCAATGTACCTTTAACCCCTGCCATATTCAAAAATTTTTGAAATATTTCTACATACTCTGGGTTTTTATCAAAAATATTGTGAGCGCTATCGCCTATATTACGAACATATCTATCATCATAAGTTATAAAGCACTCTATTCCTAAGATAAACTGCATCATCTGATACAATGGATGGTTATCCTCTAAAGCCGTATTATTAATTACATACTTAAGAATCGACCCACCGTTATATGATGCATAATTTAATGTAGGCGCAAGGTCTTGCAACCCTGATATATCGCCACTATCTTGGGCATCATACTGCTTAGCCATAAGCATATCATTATTTATAATCAATATCTCATAAGACAAAGTACTATATGCAGATTTTCCATATCTGTAGTCAACAACATCTGCTCCAAATTGAAATACATAGCGAAATTCAGCAACACCGCTAGTGTTTGCAATATTTATATAATTATCGTAGCGCAGCGTATGTTTATCCTTGTCTGTAAAATGCTGCACAATATCAAACAAAGCCAAAGAAAAATTAGTCTTCCCCGAGGCATTCTTCCCATAAATAATAGCATTCTTAAGCAAGCCGTCTTTAACGCAATGCTCGTTAAACTTATATTCCCGCACATCAGAAAAATCCAGCGTAATCTTCTCATTAAAATTTTTAAACCCTTCAACTTCAAACAATTTCAGCATATACAACACCTCCACCTGCATTATATCCGATAGCAATGAAACAATATACTTCTGCTGTAAAAAAATTACGGCAGAAGTATAAAAAATATACAAGGTGATATTTTGTATTTATCAGCAAAGGGATTATTTATCCACAACCCTTCTAAAATTCGTATATTTGTATTATTCTAGGATAACAAAAATAAAACCGCGAGGTGGCCCCATGACAGAGAATCTATACTTAGGAATAGAGCTTGGCAGTACCCGTATAAAATCCGTGCTGATAAACGCCGCCTGCGAACCTATAGCAATAGGCGGCCACAACTGGGAAAATAGGCTGACAGACGGCGTGTGGACATATACATTAGATGATATTTGGCAAGGGCTGCAAGCCTCTTACAACGCTATGGCTGCCGATTATCAAGCCCACAATGGAAAGACATTAACCACCCTTTCCGGGATTGGTATATCGGCCATGATGCACGGGTACTTGCCAATGGACAGCGAAGGCAATGTCCTTACAGAATTCCGCACCTGGCGCAACACCAGCACAGAAAAAGCATCTTCTATATTGACGCCTCTTTTTGGGATAAACATCCCATTGCGTTGGAGCATTGCGCACCTTTACCAAGCCATATTAAACAATGAAAGCCATGTTAACCAAATCGCAACAATAACCACCCTTGCAGGGTATGTGCATCACAAGCTAACCGGGGAAAATGTCCTTGGGGTTGGGGATGCTTCAGGGGTATTTCCCATAGACAGCAAAACCGGCCAATACCACAAGGGCAATATGGCGGATTTTGATAAGCTGGTCACAGATAAACCATGGAAAATTGCAGATATTATGCCAAAGGTGCTGACAGCCGGGGCTGTGGCCGGGCATCTTACATCAGAAGGCGCAAAGCTGCTGGACCCTGCGGGCAGCTTATGCCCTGGCATTCCATTTTGCCCGCCGGAAGGGGATGCAGGCACAGGCATGGTTGCAACCAATAGCGTTGCGCCACGCACAGGCAATGTGTCAGCAGGCACTTCTATTTTTGCGATGCTGGTGCTGGATAAAGGGCTTAGTACCCTGCACAGGGAGATTGATATGGTCACCACCCCAGACGGTAAGCCCGTGGCCATGGTGCATTGCAACAATGGGACTTCTGACCTTAACGCATGGGTACAGCTTTTTCACGAAGTTATCACGAGGGTAACCGGGCAAAAATGTGAAATTGCAGATGTGTACGAAAAGCTATACAACACCGCCCTTGAAGGGGAAGCTGGCGGCGGCGGGCTTATGGCCGTAAGTTATCTTTCTGGGGAGCATAACACCGGATTTGAAGAAGGCCGTCCTTTATTTATGCGCTTGCCGGACAGCCGATTTACCATACCCAACTTTATGCGGACACTGCTGCTGACATCAATGGCCACCCTAAGGCTTGGCATGGATATCCTTACAGAAAAAGAAGGGGTTACCACAACCCAGATTATGGGCCATGGGGGACTGTTTACAACCAAGGGCGTTGCCCAAAAACTGATGGCCGGGGCACTAAATATCCCGGTAACAGTGATGGAAACCGCCAACGAAGGCGGGGCATGGGGTATTGCCCTGCTTGCCGCCTATATGGCATATAGCGATATGCCTCTAGGCGGGTTTTTAGCAAAACATGTGTTTTCAAGCCGGGTTGGTGCTACAATTGAGCCTGACAGCAGTGATGTTGAAGGCTTTGAAGCATTTATGAAGGATTTTGCTGCCGGGCTGAAAGTTGAGCGGGCTGCTGTGGATAATTATTTTACTGCATAAAGCCGTTAAATCACTGGCGTGAAAAAGGTTTGGCAAAAATGACATCGTAGGGCCTAATGTAAGCGCGAAGCGCGGCTCAACCCCGCAGTCATACCATTCTAATTTATATTGCAAAGTCGGGGCCGGGGGTATAGTAAGTTAGCACATATTGCAAATCTCCCGGCCAATGGTCGGAATAACTAAGCTTTTTGCGTTTAGATATGCTATTTTTATATCCATAATTAAGTTAATCGCAGCCAATCTTTTCAAATTAGAATGACGTGACCCGCAGTAAAGCGCAAATGAGAAAGCGGGGCCTGGGAGCATAACCCCCATATGCACAAACTTTTTAAACAAGTAAATGCCATTTGTTTAAAAAGGTAGGGGGTGTGGGCAGAGCCCACGGTTTTAAACAAAGTTAGTGCGTATGGGGCACATCCCCAAAAAGGAGTTTCTATGTACGATTTTTTTAGCGAATTATTCATCACCCTAAACCGCCAAGACAACCATATAATAATCATGGCCGTCTTCTTTGGCGTGGCAGCCCTTACAGTGCTATTGCGGGTGATTGCCCATATACATTTCCGGGCGGCCCTTCTATCCTTTAGGCGGGACGCAAAAAAGCCTATAGATGCCCTAGAAGATATCCGGAAATTAAAAAGCTCTTTGCTTGTTAATATTATAATCGAATATAAACGGGTGGCCGACAAAGCTGTGACCCATGTACCCACATCCCAGCTTGTAAACCGGCAAGTTGCTTCCATGAGTTTTATTGGCTGGCGGTATGACGGTATGTTTCCATTTATCCTAGAGCTGGAGCGGGCCCTGCTGTGGATTGGCCTAATCCTTGCTGTTGTTTTTACACCCTATGCCTTTGCCTACGGTGTGCTTGCGGTACTGCTTTTCCTGCTTGTGCGGATAGCTGCCGCTTTTTTCAATTTCAATGGCGCAAGGGAGCAGCTTGGGGAAGAAATACTAATATATGTGGAGCGGGAAGTAGGCCGCTTTTATGCGTCAGACACTGGCGGGGCATTGCTGCGCCTTAAAAATGACCTTACCGAGGCTATAGCAGGCATGACCGCAAGCCTTGAAGGGATAGTTGGCACAATGGCCGCAAGCCTGGAGGCCACAACCAGCTCTATAGGCACAACAATGGCAGAGACAACAGCATCTATTGGCAAAACCATGACAGAAGCCACCGCAGCTGTAGGCCCAGCGCTGGCGGCCGCAATGGATGAAAAACTGATAAACATGAACGCAAAGCTAGCCCACACCCTAGAAAGCTGGGAAAAAACCCTAACCGAGGCTGTAAGCCTGCAAACCGCAATGAACGATACATCCGACAGGCTAGGCCAAAGCAGCCAGCGGCTGCAATCATCGGCGGAATTGCTGGCCAAGCATCTGCAAGGGCATTCCGGGGCCTTGTCAGAGCAGCTGGTGACATTGGTTGGGGCAATCGAGTCTGTAAAAGAAGGCCTTGGGCTTTTAAGCACCCAGCAGGATGCCCTTGTACAGCAGTCTGGGTATATAGAGCGCAACCAGCAAACCCTTGAGACTGCAATAACAGCTTATGAATCATCCTTGCAAGGGCTGGCGCAATCCCTGGGGGATGGGCTAGGGACATTTATTAATTTACACGCCCAAACCTCGGCCCAAGCGGTTAACGATGCGCTTAAGGCCAATATTGATAAAATTATATTGCTGGCTAATAAGAACGGTGCATAATTATCAGCAGGATTTTTAGGAGGAACAGGTATGTCTGAAAAAACCAACGGAAACATGCAAATTACGAACATTTTCAACAATGAGTTAAAAGGCGATGCATTATCAAATGCCCTAAATTTTGCGGCATTCGTAACCGCCAATGGCATCGCAACAGGGGAAGGCCAATTAACTTATGACGGCCAAGCTGTATGTTATTTTCATGTAGATGGGAAAGATGAAATGCCCGGCCCATGGACCATCTGGACAGAAGGGGATTATGCCAGCGCACCCGAAGGCTTCCCTATAAACCAGGAAACAAAAGAAACCGCATGGGCCAATATTAATATCTGCGGAAGTTGCGGCGGGAGCTGTAGCCCCGGGGAAACAAAAACCGTATTTGGCAAAGAGTTTGACGGTGTATGTGGTGCAATAATGGCATTTACCAACCCAGGTAAAGAAACCCAAGCAGGATTATTTAAAATATTAGAAATGCGGATGCATGTAATAAGAAACCCATAGCCAATACCGTAAAATCATGACCCACCGAAAGCAGTGATAACAAATGATTAACAAAGAGCACCCACTCCCCATCCCAGAACTAGACATAACCAGCCTATCAATAAACGCCAACACCAGCGGTAGCGGCTTCACAATAAAAAACACCGGAGGGGATACCCTATCCGGCTATATATTGCCGCGTCAAAACGGCCTTACCTTCACCCCAAGCCACTGGGAAGGCAACACCCAAGCCATAACATATACCATCAATCAAGAAGAAATAGCAGCCCAAAACCACACAATAGAAACCAATGCCTACATCTGCACAAATGGCGGGGAAATAAACCTGCCAATAACCATAAACCCATCCCCCATGACCATCCCCACAGATGAAGGCCATAACATAACCACCACCCAAGATTTTTACAACTACGCCCAGACCCACCCAGCAGCAGCCCGCAAGCTGTTCACATCCAGCGAGTTTTATATGCTGCTGCTGTCCACTGGCTATAAATACCTAGACATCTACGAAATCCTTCACAAAGACGCAAATAGGGAGCGGGCAATGGATAATTTCTTTATACTGTCCGGCCATAAAGCCAAAACCCACCTTACCCTAGATTCCAATAAACTTAGTATATGCCCCACATCAAAAACCCCGGTAAAATTTTATGTACAAAAAACAGACAATGGCTATGCAGACGCCCCAATTACCCTGCACAGCAATGCCCCCTGGCTCACCCTTTCCACGACAAGGCTTGCCACCACAGATTATGATGAAAACAACCAAGCCGAAATTGGGATAATGATAGACCCGGGGCTAATCCCCGGCCCCTTCGCGAGGGAGCATATACAAGTAGGCCCAGAGCCTACAGGCGATAATATCCTAGAGCTGAATGTGAAGCAGCCCGCCCCCTTTGCGCTGCACATAAGCCGGGTGGGCTACCGCTATGAAGATAGGGGCAGCATAGAGGTTGAAAACAATACAGGGGGGGACATGAGGATAGAGGTTTATTCCCGTGACCGGTATATAAGGTTCAACGCCAATTCCTATGTAATTGGGGAATCCCATTCTGTTCCGTTTGAAATACGGCCCACGGCATTTGCCAGTGCCCAGCGGCTTTTCCGCAGATTGCCGTATATATCCACATATGTGGATGTACGGGCCCACTGCCCAGGGCAGGTTTTCCACAAGCGCTTGTTTCTTACTATAGGGGAATGGTAAATGGAAAAAAATTTAGCACAATTACATGAAGTATTCACCGCCAAAGAAGACATAAAAACCGCAATCATATACTCCCTGCGCAATTGGCTTGCATACCGTATGCAAGAGCCGGGGGAGACTTTTTATTTAGAAAGAGCCTATCAAGGGGCCATGGTGGCGCACCGCCGCAATGTGCCCCATGTTAGGCTTTTTACATTGGCAATATTTATGGCAATAGAAGCCGGGCACTTTGAAACCGCAAGCACAATGCTGGACTCGGCCTTCGAATACAGCGGTTTCTTAAAAAGCAGCGAGCCCTTTTATTATGGGGCATTTTGCTTCCTGCGGGCATATCTTGCTATCCATAGGCAAAAAACCCGGGCCGCAAAAAAATACCGCAAGGCATATATTGCCCACCTTAAAAATGTAAGCTACTCCCCATATTATGACGTGATGCTGGGGCAGCTTCACCTTGCCGCAAATGAGTATACCCAGGCATGTGATGTATTTAGCAGGGCATATCTTCATGGCTGCCAAAGTGTATACCTATACGAAGGCCTGCTTCGCTGCTACAAATCCATAGAAATATCCATCGACGCAAGCAACCAGCAGCAGGGGGAAACTTTGCTGGCGGTACTTATCCACGCGGCAAGCCAAGGCGGGGATGTTTCCCGGGCAATATCAACCAACGAAAACGCCCTATACAACGCAATAAGAAGAAACCCCACAGGCGGTGAGAGGCTTTATGCCCTAAGCAACAATACAGATTTGCTAAAAGCCATATGCGCAAACCATATACAAGCAAGCAACCACAGCCTGGAAGCAAACAAGCTGTATGTAAAGGCAGCGGAAAGCGGTGTCCGCCTTAGCCAGCTAGGCACCGCAGTGGTGCTTTCGTCCTATTTCAATAAAATTGAAAAAGTTGACACCCATGCCCTGGGGCAGTTTCTTGAAAATACAGACTTGGATTTGCAAACGTTGGTTTATGTATATCACTTACTGCTTACAGACCCAGCCCATGCACACCTGCTTCATAGCCGGGAAAATGTAATTATAAACACCGCAGCAAAGGCACTGGAAAGAGGCATAACCGGTAGGTACGCAAATTCTCTATACCAATTTTATTGGGAAAACCAAGAAAAGCCTGCCGAAAAAGAAAAAGCTGAAACATTGCTGGAAAAAGGACTGACCCGGTACGAACTTACAGCAAGCCAAAAAACACGCTATATCTATATCACCCAGCCAGAAAAACGCGGGACTGTGGAATACGAAGTAATAGACAACTATGTGACAATTGATGCCGCTGAGGGGTTTTCCTATGTATGCCTGGGTGCGGGCAAGCGCGCGCTGGTTGACGATGAAATTATTATACGGCGGGTAGTACCACTGGCAGATGTAGCTCTTTACCGGCATTTTTTTGACAAAGGAAACCGGCATTTTAGCCTGTTGGCATATTTGGCAAATTATTATCTTGACGGTAATGGGGATGCGGCCGCCATACATGTATTGCAGGCCTTGTTGGAGGATAAAGCTCTTCAAAAATCATACCGCATACAACTGCTTGTGGCTTTGGGGCATTTGCATAGCAGTAAAAACAATGGCAGGAAAGCACTGGACTACTACTCCCAGATTGATATTGCAAGCCTAAACCCCGAAGACACACAGCAAATATTAGATGCATATTTGCAAGCAAAGGAATACAGCGTAGCGTCAAACCTTGTTGCCTGCCACTACAAAACCATCCCTGCGCCTGCCTTATACAAGGCATTATGCAAGCTGATTATAGCTAACGAAGTTCAAAACCGTGACAATCAACGCAGGATTTTTGCTATGGAACAAGGAAGTGCCGACACAGCGTACCAAGAAGGCACGCAAGGAGGTGCTGACGCCGTGCCGTGGCAAAAAGACAAGTTGAATGTCACGGTTTTGGAGTTCGTTAGCTATACCCAGGGGCAAAAATCAGGATTAGCCCAAGCGGCCTATAGCCTGCTTTTGGCTGGCTACGAAGATGAAGCTTTGCTAAATTTCATATTAGACCACTACAACGCCAGCCAGTCAGAGTTGCAAGCATTATCCGCCGCCCTAAAAACCCCCGACCCCCGCCTCGATATGAAAATCCTGTCAATGGGCCTATGGATGCACCAGTATGACGCCCAAATACAAAAAGCCTTCCTGCGGCTATACGCCACCCAGAAGGCTGAAAAAGAATGCAGTGAATTTATAGAGCTTATGACCTGCGCAATGCTGACCCAAAACCTAAACCCAGAATATGAAACCATTAACACCCTAGAAAAAATATACAAGCAAACCAAAGATATGCACCTGCTTCTAGGCCTGTGCAATGTATACCTAAGCCACAAAATCACAACCTTAAGGTCAGACAGCATGATAGCCCAAGGCATAGCTGCCCAAGAAGAAAAAGGGATATTGCTGCCTGTATTCAAGGAAAATAAGCCCTATCCCCACCCTTTCCTGGAAAAATACCAGCCATTTGTATACCATGGCCAGCCCGGTAAAGACATAAGGCTGAACTACCGCATTGGCCAAACAGCCGACTTTGCAAGCATACCAATGGAGCATCTGCGCTACGGGCTATACACCGCCAAGCTGCCGCTATTCTATAACGAGACGGTCACGTATTTTTACAGCGAAGAAATGCAAAGCGGCAGCATTGCCACCAAGGAAGCATACCACAAAAACACCACCCCATACCTAAACGATAACCACCCAGATACCTATTTCGCCATAAACAACGCAATAATTTATGAGCAGATGTTCCGCCACGAGCTGGTGGAGGGGATTGTGGAAGGGCTGGTTGGTGATGGGGTGGAGGTAAGGGCTAGGCTGTTATAATACTAATCTCAAGTAAATTCTAAAAATTTGCCCAAAATGGAAAATATCAGGCTTCAATGATTTTTTCATTTTGGGCAAATTAACATTTTAATTGAGATTAGTATAAGAACTGTATTCAATAACCGCAATACCGAATGGGAATGGCGATATTTCGCCAATCTAGGCGCGTTTTTCGCAGCTTGCCAATAAAGGCAAGCAAGAAAGACGCAACGACGAGTGGCGGAATATCGGC
>Ga0131853_10007641_pt1 | contig 19601 bp, 13 predicted proteins | sample TergutLab28metaG_FD_92764 | JGI IMG/M metagenome (GOLD analysis project Ga0131853, IMG submission 92764) | Labiotermes labralis P1 segment gut microbial communities from Petit-Saut dam, French Guiana - Lab288 P1 (version 2) (version 2) | ecosystem: Host-associated > Arthropoda: Insects >... | reverse complement strand
TAGGGACAGGTGGCGGACGCTTGTGAGTGCGGTAATGAACCTTCGGGTTCCGTGAAATACGGGGAATTTCTTGACTAGCTGCAAACCAGTTAGCTTCTCAAGAAGGACTCTGCACCATGGAGTTAAGTAAGTACGTAAGTAAGAACTGATGAAAAGGAATGACGGAGAGTAGAATTCCGTACACCTGTATGACTATAAAAAGTACTGTAGCAGCAGATCTACAAAATTCATACCGTCTTATCTCAGGTAACGGTGTCATTTCTTGAAGAAATCAAAAGCCAAATGAATCTGCTGCTGATAATGATATGAAACGTGAAGGTTAATTTTCGAGTAAACAATCCAGCCTATCTCAAACCACGCAATTCCATTCCACAACCTCCCAGCATATTTATTTAAAATCCATTTTAATAACTTCCCTTAATCTAAGGTTGACTTCTTGGTATTCTCGTTCCTTCATGTTTTACCATTTTAGCAGTGTATGTATTAACTGAAGAATAAAAAGCCAACTAAATACCACTTATTATTTTATTGTACTTCTTATAGGCTCAACATGTTTCGGGTATTACTATGCCCATCATCAGGAGCTCGCGACTATGATGTTGATTACCACATTGGTCGTTTCCTTCTTGGTTTGCTGTATGTTGGAGGTTAGGTGCGGTTAGGCTGGAGTAGTGTCCGGGCTGCAGCCTAGACTCTACCTCAGCCTAACCGCACCTAACCTCCAACATACAACAAACCAAGAAGGAAACGACCAATGTGGTAATCAACATCATAGTCGCGAGCTCCTGATGATGGGCATAGTAATACCCGAAACACGTTGAGCCTATAAGAAGTACAATAAAATAATAAGTTGTATCTAGTTGGTTTTTTATTCTTCAGTTATCACAATGATGCACGTCCCAATAAACATGAGATTCACTGTATGTATTCTCCTCTTTATCATAGTGCCCATAGTTACATTATCTCATCATCCTTGATTAGATCACTCCCGTAACTTTTAGTGCAGTTAATGAAACTTCTCATAGGTTTCTCCATCATCATCTTATTTCCCAACTTTTATGTCCAAATGTTTTCTTCAGCAACCTTTCCTATAAAACTTCATTTGATGTTCTTAGTACTGCCAGAGACCAAATTCCTCAAGGGTGTAACAAATGAAATTATTGCTAATGCCAAACCATTGCGATTTTAAATTTAAAAATCTAGGGGCCACGCTCGGGAAGTGTTTTGTAAATAAAGATCAAAATTGTTTTGCTTAAAAATTCCATAATTATTCCAATTATTGTGTATGTTATTCCACAAAATCCTGATAGCTGTCTTCAATTCCGGTTGGTATGTCCGACAGTATATATAAGTGGACAACCCTGAAAGTTCCGTTATTTTTTACAATCATTTCGAGTTTGTTTTGCGCCGAAATGACCACTTAAGTGCTGAACGGGGTAGTACTCTTTCTTTTAAGAAGAGTGTTCCAGTAATGTCTGGAGAATTCCATAACTGTTTGGTCAAAACCTTCACTTACAGATCTGCAAAATATGAAGCTTTAAAACTAATAATCATGCCGTACCAATAAATCATTCTTGATTTGAACAAACTTTTGAATATTTCATTTCTGCTTTTGGTTATTATTGGCGTGCCAAGCATAGACGATTCACCAACAAGCATTAGTATCTCGGCACATAGACTGTCTCATTCTGTATTGAAAATTAGTCAATACGCAACAGACGACGCTTCTTTCACAGCCGTGGCTGTGAAAAGCAGCGTCGTCTAAGCTTCTATGCCGCGTAGCTTAGGAAGGATTTATCAACGTTTCAGAATAAGGATATACCAATACCTTCTAGTGTAATAGACGGGGTAACAGGTTTCTCTGATACCGTGATAAAATTCTAATAAACTGCAAGTCATAAGGTACCAGATAAAATATTTTTGATTGTATTTTTGTTGTATATAAAAGGACTATGTCCACGATAAGTGGGTCCCTGTCACAGCAGCGTGGTGCGTCCTCAGGTTGCGGATGGAGAAACGACGCCCGGATATGGAGGGCAGCTGTGAATATATTGAATAAGCAGTCGTAGACTGCCGACAAGCGGTGATTCTTCTGTTTGGAGAATGGGCGCGGTGCTAACAACTCTTCATCCTAAAACAATTACAATGTTATTAAACATTTCACAAGGAATCAGACTTGGACTGTCTCTTTGGTAAGAAACAAGCAGTGGGAAAGGAACTTAGCTTTGGCACATGCAATGTGCGGAGCCTGTACAGGCCAGGGTCACTTCAATAGTTTCCGGGGAATTAGCGAGGCGTAGATTTTGTAGAAACTGACGGGCGGATGCCCAGGATAGAGGTCGCTGGAGGCATTTGCTTGAGGAGGGCAAAGCCCACCCAGGGCTGTAGAACCGATTGTGATGATGTTATTAGATTTAGTGTGTGTGCGGGAGGATTACACTTTTTGCTATGGAAAGCAAAATGAAAATCATTAATTAGAAATATAAATTTTTTGTACACTCTAGAATAGATAAGAGGAGTGGAGAAGACCACATAACGAGGAGTTTTACGATCTTTACTCCCCACAAAATTTATTCGGCTTATCAAGTCAAGAAGAATGATTTGGACGGTGCGAGTGATACATATGGAAGGGAGTATAGGTGAAGGCAGGGTTTAGGTGGGGAGACGTGAGGGAAAGAGACAAGTTGGAAGACCTAGTTTTGTGTAGGAGGATAACATTAAAATAAATCAGCAAGGAGTGGGGATGAGGAGGCGTGGTTTGGATTGATTTGGCTCAGAATAGGGACAGGTGGCGGGTGCTTTTGAATGCGGTAATAAACCTCCCGGTTCTATAAAATGCGGAGAATTTCTTTAAAGCTGACGACCTTTTAGCTTCACAAGAAGGACCCTGCTCCAAGGTACTATTCAGTTAAAGATTTTGTTACAAGGACCTTGTTAGTAACTCAAACTACCTAGTGTCATGTGTGATTTCAGACTTTCGCAGTGTCGTAATTGAGATCTGCGCTCTTTTGGGATTTTATGCAGCTTAGAATGGTAGTTTCTTACTGACGTTTCGGGACAATCTATCGGCCCCATTTTCAAGGGCCAAAAATTTAAGAAGAAAAAATAAGAACGCTTGATTGCTGAAGAGAGGACAGATAGGTTGTCCCGATACGTCAGTAAGGAATTACCATTCTACGAGGTGTAAAATCTCACAAGAGCGCAGATCTCAACGGCGTATTGTCAAAAGTTGGGATATTTGAGAATAATAAAATAGACACTACTTGGAAAGCATGGATGGTGGCATAATATAGGGTCTCAAACCACCGAGATATAACATGGCTACTCACTTCGCAGCCAATTGGCGTCTTTAATAAACACAGCCACTGGTGTAGCAGCACGAATTTGTGGAAACACGTGTGTCCTGTTCTTAGGAAGCGGCGGTCTTCGCCAAATCGCCGGCCGTTGTATGAAGGATTGATAAAGTTCAGAATCTGGGAGCAGTTCTTCAGTCTAATTCCCTGTCATTTCTAAAGTAAATACAACAAAAAAAAATCTCCATTTTTTTCCCCTAATCCAACACAGGACGCAGTAAAAGAGCGAGAGACAGACAGACATATTCTGACTGTAGTGTCTCTGTGCAGATGCGAGCATTCATTGGCAGAACCGGGATGGGGCCATTTCCTGGCGTGTCGATGCGCTTCCCCCTCCCTATTGCATCGCCTGCGCACGGGTCATCTGGCCTTCACAAGTTTACAATAATACATGATTTGATGTGCTGTGAGATAGCGCACTCTCATTATATTCTGTAATTAGTATAAGCAGACCATTGTATGGCCGCCGGTTTTTATCGGCCTATCATTCGTTTCCATGGAAACCAAAAGAAAATCTCAGTGACATATGACGGCAGCACCAGATGGCATTGGAATGCGTGGTGCAGTCGGTGGTACGGCGCAGATTATCGTCCGAAAAAATTATATTTAAAGTCACAGATTAACAGTCGTTATTCTGTCAGGCTATCTTGACCTTAGCAGACGGTACCTGTAAGCGTGTTCCAGGTTTATATATTTACAGCACAAAATACGAACAAAACGAGATTCAACAGTAACTACCGGAACAACAGGATACTTTAGCGGAGAAAGGTTCCTTATATTAATATTATTTAGTATTTAAGCTATCAAGCTGCCTTTCCGTAACTTTTCAACCCCATGGCGTATTTATTCATTCACACTGCGATAAAAAGTGTCCATCAAGAACCACAGAGTATGAAACTGGATCGGTAGAAGGTTTATTCGTAGAAACTGAAGGTGGCTACGAAATTTTCAATTTTTTTTTTCTGTTGGACTTCCAGTACGTATTCAACTAGTGTATGTTGGTTTACTGTCATATGTTAAACGTCTGCAAACACAAATGTCAGGTCCGATGTGGGTACACAACCTGTAACCACCTTCGGTTACTTTTCCATTTCCTACGTGTAACGTAATTCTACACATTATAATTAGCTGTACTGTTTCTAATTTTATTCCTCTCTTTAAATCCCTGCGTGTGTATTTTTATGCCTTTATACAGATCATCATCATCATCATCATCATCATCATCATCATATACAGATCATCATCATCGTATATCTTTCATGGAGTTGGGCCACTTGTTGACCCGTTCCTTTCTCACGTATCTAGGTGTCTCTTTAAAGGCTTCCATAATTCCTTCCGCCAGTTGGGGAGTAGTGTTTTATTACCTTGGGTAATCTATTTCTGGGCATTCTATTTACATGCTGTATCCAATTTCTCTTCTATTCCAGTAATTTGTCCAAAATTGGTATTATTTATAGCTCCTTTGCAATTTGTGCATTTGTTTTGTAATCCGTCCAAGTGTATCCTGCTGTTCTTCTCATGTATTTCACCTCTGCTGCTGTTATTCTTCTGGCGTCACTTGCTTTAATAGTCCAAGTTTCGCTGCCATATAACAAAACTGGAAGGGCCAGTGTATTGTATAGTTTTGTTCTTGTTTTCTTAAGGGTTTTCTGTGGTCTAAACACATTGTTTAAAATACCTGTAATTTTTAAAAAGTTATTTAATTTGTTATCAATGTCCAATTCTCCTTCACAAGATATCATATTTCCTAAATAGTTAAACAAATTTACTTTTTCTATAATTTTATTTTCTATTACAATTTTAGTTCTCACTGGATCTCACCCTTTAAATGCCATCGATTTTGTTTTCTGTACAGATATAGTTAAACCATATTCTGTTATCATTTGATTTAATTTATGCGCAGCTTTCTGTAGGTTACAGATTTACGCGTGAGATTTTAACACCTCACATCGAAATGACAGACGGTATATGTAATGGATCCTGCACCCTCTTGCGGCATTAGAATAAGATTTTATTGCAGGTTTGGGAGACTAAATATTACTTGTGATATCCAGACAGAATGGCTTCATCTCTCTGTATTAACACACTACGTGTTATATAGGTGCAGCATAAGCTAAGATTAAGCTTGATTGTTTCAATCAAGGGTACTTTAGTGTTCCCAACATGCTATTAGCCCGGCAACTTCAGGCTGGAAGTCAATCTAGACTTGGTAAGATATTCTCGGCTCCCCCGTCTACAACCCTATGGTTAATTAGGGCTGTTGTAAATACGGCCAAAGTTCAAGCTTCACACAAGCAACCAGCACTCTGGAAAGCCGTTAACTTTCAACTTCAAAGCATGTAGGTTCACAGCATGGAATGTCAGTGTCTTGGCTCTTCGCAGTGACTTGCAAACAAGACTTCATTATAATAATGCCAGAAATTTTGTTTCTTTTTCAGATCAAAATTTAACATCCTGGTTCACTGTCGGTTGCTAATTGAGGTGAGTAAAAACAATATTTATAGGTCTCACAGCGGTAATTCACACTGTGCTAGAATTCTGTTCAACGTCAACATTTGAGCACGCGAAAACAATGCATATTTAAACATAAAATGATGTGTCAGTCAAACACAAAAAAAACTTTATTATGTTTATTATTGTACTAGGGCGACATGTTTCGATTCTTATAGAATCATCTTCAAGCCCTTCTAAGAAAATAAATCCCTACTTAAAATGTTTAAAAATCCGCTGTGGGATTTTGCAAAAGCAAAAGACACATGCATTTTATACATAGCTTTATCAAGAATGTAAGCGTTTGGGATCCCACAGTGCATTTTTAAACATTTGAAGTAAGGATCTATTTTCTTTGAAGGGCCTGAAGATGATTCTATAAGAATAGAAACATGTCGCCCTAGTACAACAATAAACATAATAAAGTTTTGTTGTGTTTGACTGACACATCATTGTATATTTATATATGTGTTAAACACTTCGGGATGGCAAACATTAAAAGAAGAACAATGCGGAAAAATACTTTCTGCCCAGTGACATCCACTCTCAAAAAAATGCATCTTTCCAAGGTTCTCAGGCTTTGCTGTTATGTCCTTCTCCTAAGAGCAGTATTAAGATGAAGTTTAGTGAAATGTTACTGATAGGGAAAACCAAAGTACTCGAGGGGATGCTTGTCCAAGTGCCAATTTTTCCACCACAAATCCCACATGGACTGTCCCGTGATTGTCCTGGGCCTCTACGACCAAAAGCCGGTGACTAAACACCAGACATGGAGCTGCCTTTACGAGGGGCAGTTGATCTGTGGTAAATAAAATTTCAGTTTCACCTCACAGAAAGCTCGTAACATGTCTATTATGAATTTCATTCGACTTGTGACGGTCAGAAGAATTTTGTTGGGATTTTTCGGAAAGCCACTACGATAAGGAACTATTAGAATTGTCACTTCGGTCCGTTTTCTGTCTGTCCACATGGAACAGTTCTTCTCACACTTTATGGAATTTACTAAAACCTGTAACCAATTGAATTTGGTTAAGGTAGGACAAGGACAATGGGGAACGCGGTGGCACAGTGGTTATGGTGCTGTGCTACAATTCGGAAGGTCCCTGGTTCAATTCCGGATGGTGTCATTGGAATTTTTCATTGATATAATTCTTCCGATCGCACTATGGCCCTGAGGTCGACTCAGCTTCTAACCGAAATGAGTACCAGGAGTATTTCCTGGGGGTAAAGGCGGCCGGTGCGTAAGGCTGACAACCTTATCACCATCGTGTGCCGTTGTCATGTAATCTGGGAACCTTAAGTTCCTGGAACCCTCTGGCCACTCTAGACCTGTAAAGGGACTGCTTTACCTTTATCTTTAGGACAAGAACAACACAAACTTCCTATATCTTTGAATATTCTGTTTTGTTATTTACACTTGTTATCACTTGCAGTTTTCCAGCGGTTTCTATTACTTAAGTACATGTGTTGCACATTAGAGAGAGCTGAGTTTTAGCAGCTTTTACAGCGAGATAAACTTATTATCCCATAACCAGAAATGTGATCATTGCGATGAGGTTTCGTCTAACGAAATTCTATTCTAAAACTATGTCAATTTCGAAACTTAATACGCTATCTCTCCTTCCAGCCACATTTACTTATGCAATGAGTGGCACCTACTCCTTAATAATATATGTATGTGTGTTTGTTTGTGAGTGCATCTTTGGCGGGACACCATGACATACCTGCTGCAAAACTGGATTCGATCCTGGCACAAGCACTTTCCCACTTCTTCCTGATAGATCTGTGGCTTCACATTTGTAGTCACGCCCTTAGGACACGGCAGGGAATTTTGCAAGGACCATAATTTTTACTCCGGACGTAAGCAGCTCATCTCTCGAGAATATAATTATGGGTTAACTTGCGTAATTGGGTTTGTAAATGACACATTAGGAGGCAGTCTTGTTTGAATTCTATTTCCAGGGCTTCACGCGATTTGAAGTTTTAGCACAAAGTTTTAGAATGGAAAGCTAGAAGAAGAAACGCCACTTTGATGGCTTAATCATACAAAGGACGATACCATTAAAGTGAAATATAACTAAGATTAAAGCATGTGGAAAAGATGTATTTAGTTCGTGTTAGATTCAACTGGATTCTTAGTACAAGTATGGTAGTGGAACTCCGAGCTTGATAATAGAGTGGGGATTGTTTAACAGGCGAATGAATCAAGGACGATACGGTCCATAATTTCGCGTGATGCATGCCATGTCTAATCAAATGTATCAACAGTGCAGTGACGTCAGCTGCAAGGTTAGGTAAACATCAGGTTGACCCTGTCCGTCAGTAAGCACTTCGCCGTACAGACACTTCGGGAAGTGGAAGTACTTCTCTAGACGCCCCTGTATCGTCACCAGTCTGAGGCAAGTTATCAGCTACACGAGACTCTCGTTTTACCCATGGAAAATGAGCCCTTACACCAATTAAGGTCAGGTCATGCCTGGAGTTGACCTGCAGGCTTTACAGAAAATAGAAGACCCTTTACGTTGGCGGGAATCGAACCACAACTCCTCGACCTTCCAGCCCGTCAAATTTTAAGTTAGAGTTTGAAATTAACAAACAAATTAACTATCATGTTTCAACGATCTTAGATAAGAAATTTAAGGAGATTTTATGTACCCAGTTTGCTGATATTTCTAAAAACCTTTCTAAAATGTTTTAGAATGTGTTAATTAAGTGTTTCAGTCTTAGCTCTAACTGCACATACTATCTGTTGCAACATTACACTCCCCGCATTTTTCTCACAAATTTTATTTATATTTTTCGTATGATTCTCTTTTCTCAAAATAAACATCCACAATTTGTCTATGGCTGCTTTTACGCTCTATATATTCCCTTGGTTCCATAGCTGCTACAAGTTTCGGCCAGTCTGTATATAATTCATAAAACAGACAAAAGTGTTGTTCAGACGGACATATCATTGTTTCTGCATTGAATTACTTTTGGGGTGGTTTGTAAATGACATAAACTGTATTTTCTATTACCCAGTACTTGAATTTTCAATGAATTTTTATCTTTGATTATTTGGTAGTTTATGAGCAATTTTAAACAAATGCAGATATGCAGTTTATTCCGTTACACATCTAAGAAAACACGTAAAACAGGTTAACAACCTACTTTTTTTGATCGTGTATGAAGTCGGAGTGAAAGTGACTTGCCGATGTTTATGCAAATAAAACCTGATAATGTATGGATAAAACGCATGTCCGGCGTCTCCTCCCTCTCTCTGGTGCCACAACGCCGAGACGCCGGTGGATGAACATGGCCTCCTATGAGTTTTCTACTGACTCGGGAAATGGCGGCACAGTTTTTATGGATTCCACACTCTACCGGAAGTTCCGGTCGGTCGGCGGAACGACCTTACCCACGATGCTCTGAGGTCCGCTCTGTATGGACTTCCTGTTCCGGATTGTATTCTGGTCGGGTCGTACTCTTATGCAGAGGGTTGAATGCGAGAGGGTAGATGCTCATTGGTAGTCGAGTATTTCCAGGGTAAGGGTTCAAAAGAGAATCTATGATACATAAACATTTAAGGATTAATGTCAAGTAGGGGTTAAGTTATATTTTGGTGAGGTCGGCCAGCGTACAGGATAGCAATTCAGGCGCACTAGAATACACTCTTTGGAATATACACGATAGACATTTTAACCTTACCCTCAAATTTAGAACATTTAATGGTTTGCTGTCTCTCTTTCTGTAGTAATATACAATTTACATGAGGGCATATCATACTTATAGAAATATATTCTGGGGGGTTAAGGCGGCTGGTACTTAAGAGTGACAACTTTTTCAACTTCATGTGCTGATTTTCTCAAAATCTCCGAGCCTCGACTTCCTGAAACACTTCTGGTCTTGCAGTATACCTGTACGTGGATTGCTTTACCTTTTACCTTCATATCCTACTTACATTTATTGTCTACTTTATTTTGTTCTTTCGTTGACTTGTTGAAAACATAAGCACAAAGAGAGAGAAAAAAGAAACAGTGACTTCTGGATGAATTACCGCATTTAGAGGTTAGGATTATTAAAAATGTGAAGTTAATTCTTTACTATAATCTAATCACCTTACATGAAGGCGTAGTATCTATGTTCCATTCATTTACAACCGTGACACTAGGTGGGGCCAAACCATTAGCAAGAAGTTCCGACATCTTTAAACTTCCTGGATTTTAAGAGTCGAGGATCTAAGAGCCGAGCTTATAAATTTAACTGCCTTCTGACTTTTGATACAGTTTATTCTGTTAGAAGTGTACAGGCGTTTTAAAGCTGTGCGCAGCAACCTCTTTTTGCTCGAAAGGCATCAGAATATCTTCGAAATTGCGCGAAAACGAAAGAGTTTTTAACACTGAAATTATTACTCTTCCAATGAAATTGTGTTTTATATTACGCGATTAAAATGCTAAAACTACTGTTAATTTATTCATTAATATTATTGCAATAAAAGTAGTTTAGTAATTAAGTATAATTACAATTTTAGGACTTCCATTATTATTGAAGAATGGAAGAAATTTACAATATTGCTACGGTTTGTCACTAATACATTTTTAAATATACAGACTTCCTTTCTGTAAACCTGTGAACGAAATACACTTCCACTATGTATTATCAGAACATACTTGAAAGTGACAGAGTAATTAGGACGGTGAAGTTTGCCACTCGGTTCTTTTTTCCATTTGCCTCCAGACAGGCTTATTAAATTTCCAAAACAGAATGTTCCCTTACGGTATGCACAAACCTCTTTTCAACTTAAATATGCGTTCGAATTGCACCTAATCACCCAGAAAGTTTTCCTGGCAGCACAAGCGGTGTTCGAAGAGAGTAGTGGGCCGCGCTTAAGCCGCGGAGAAAGTCTCACATTTAGTCATTGATTAGCATATTTGATTGTAACCGAAGTAGGAGTGAACCTTTCCTCTTACAGTTGTGCCACTAGAAGGGCTTTTAGTTAGATGTTAGGCTAGTCTTTCTTGTCTGTCTCTCAGTGATGAGTGTTTCCAACCCTCCTTATCAGAGGGGCTTCGGTTAGACGTCTGGCTAGTCTCTGTCTGATTCGACATGTCCCTCCACCGTACGGCTGCAGCGCCTCTACCGGACAAGTACTTGAACAGGAGTGGTGAGGTTTTCAGAGGAAAGATATGTCGACCTGGGCGCTTTAAATACATAAAAAAAATCTGTTGCTCCTGCCAAGAATCGATCCACGATTACACAGTAGTCCACGCTGTAACCTAGTCACTAAAATGACAATGCTCTCTCGGCCACAAACAGAACGAAAGCGTGACCAAGTTTAATTACGTTAACATGCATGGGCACTGTTATAGTAACGCAGCAACAAATTCTGCACTTCTGGCGTTCAGTTATTGAACCTATACCGGCCACTGCAGTAGGAGTGAACCAGCTATGGTTATCTATAGAAATGTCAACCGGTATCGCAATCATTAAGGTCATTGTTCGTGTCATCACTACTACTGTTACCATTTAATTTGCTGCACCTCTTCCTAGTTTGTCATCTTTGTTGTCATTACATGTATCCTGCAATTATAAAATAGATGGGGAGAGAGGGTTAGAATGAGGATACATGCAGGGAGGAACAAAAAGAGGAAAGGGGGGGAGGAGAAATCTTGCCGAGATAGGTTGGGTAAATATTTGGCCGTGCAGGAGGACAAATATTGGACAAACTCCTAGCCCCAGGTTCATTACCAGACTCACCTTTGTTCTTTCGCGTAACAATGTGTAAATTTAATCTTCCATTCTCTCCCCAGCTCCACCTAATCACAAATAATATACAACAAAGCCACGATAAACTTGCTTCTTTTTCTCCCCCAGTATTAACAACAGTATGAGGGGGCACTGGTCGACCGCACGCCAGAAGGAACAAACATAGGCATCAGCAGCCAAAATGGCGTTTAGGCATAATTTGAGTTTCCCTAAAGTGTCGACGAAGATCCAAGTCTTTTGGATAGCAGGACCTTGTCGATCCGTACGTACGTACCTACTTCTTGAAAGAAGTTCCTGCCTTCTTTTTCAGCGTAGTCCAAGAATGGTCCTCCGAAATGTAGTAATTGTTTGTTAGTTGACATCATATATCGGAAAACTTAAATTGTTGGTTGTAGGACTGTGTATAGATATATAAAATTCCTCAGGAGTTTAATAATATAAACAGCTAACTAGATGAAACAATAATAAATTTTATTCATAATTACAATCAGCTCAACATGTTTCGGGCGATAATTTCGCCCATCCTCAGGAGCACTAGACTGTGTTTATAACTTAATTCCACCTCATCCTTGTCACCAGCAGGCAGCACTGTCGGTGCATTATACCACAAGCTGTAAACACAGTCTAGTGCTCCTGAGGATGGGCAAAATTATCGCCCGAGACATGTTGAGCTGATTGTAATTATCAATAAAATTTGTTATTTTTGCATCTTGTTGGTTGTTTATATTATTGTATCAGTGATGCACGGTCACATAAACCACAAACGCAGCAATTTGTTGCAGATGACGTAAGCATGTTTTAATTTCAAATTAACCAAAAGTATTGTTGTCTTCTGCTAATATATACGCGGTGTGATTGATTGTAATGAATGGAAACAGAGAAACGCCACGAATGCGCAAATATGGGGAAAGTAAAACGACTCGAATTATGATGGCACCTGTACCGCACGTCACTGCCTGAGTGGGACGCACGAAATATCAGGCCGATGGATTTTTGTTCGACTGAGTGTACAGTATTTGTCAGTATGGTTGAATATTTATTCATATTCTACTTGTATCCTTGGCCACGTGGACATAATATTGAAGGTACATTGAATTAGTAAGATAACAGTTAAATTTTAAGTTTTCTGTGTTGTGACTGTACATATTTACGACGTTTCGAAGGGTCTTCTTGCACTATCCTGAAGAGGAATAAAGAGATGGCAAAGTCGATTACCACGTAGTATTTGCCTGTTGACTAGGTGGCATTTCCCAGAATACTTGTACTTTCGGTAACATTTTCGCCTCACAATATATTGTAAATTAATAGAAACACCATTACAATTGTATATTACGTATGTATATTTTCTGTAAGAACCTGTTGCTTTTATTCACATTCTACCTCTAATCCTACTATAGAAAATAGCTCTTTACCAAAACATAAACGTGACATAACAGCATAAATCTTATAAAGCACTAATACTCTTTCGGAGGAAAACTTGATGAAGGCCGGAGTAGGCCGAAACATGTAGTTATTATCATCCTCTATTAAACATCATTAGATAAAATTGTTGTATTATTGACTAAATACCTGTACCTACTTGTTTATACACACAACGGGGATGGCACATTTCAGAATCATAAAATCGCCCCTACTACTGAATGTACTTCTCAAAGTAAAGTTTTTTAGGCAGGATCTAAAAAAATCAAGGGGTAATACTTTTTGGCATACCTTCGAGTAGATATGTGTAATATTAAAAAGAGATTTAACAAATCAGATATGAAAGAGTGGACTGTTAAAACTAGTTCAAGATGCAGTTTGGAAGAAGTCTGTTTTACAGGCAGTAGTCAAATTCCGGTACTAAAAAAATGACGCGAAATTCCTGTCGGCCTGTGTGGCAACAGGTTTACAAGCAAACGGTTCATTACGGTTCTCACAGAAGACGGCTACTTGCCCCTATCATGAGTCAATGTGTACAGTCCACACCCTCCCATCCTGTTTCTTTAAGATTCATTTAATCATATCCTTCCATCTACGTCTAGATCTTCCGAGTTGTTTGCTTCTTTCAGTTTTTCTACCAAAATATTTATAAAATTTTATGTTTTCTCTTTGACACTTGCCGTCCGTCTTATCTTACGTTAATGTTACTACCCTAATAATATTTATCGGGGAGTAATAATCATGAAATTCCTCCGGCTAAATTTTTCTCCAGGCTCAAGTAAGTTAATCCATCCTTCGTAGGCCCATACATTACGCTAAGTAACATGTACTCGAACTTTGATTTTCCCTCAGTAAGTAGGTATATCAGTCTAAAGGTGGTCGCCATATACAAACTGTGAAACAGCAAACCGGCCTACGGGAAACCTAGCGTATGTTCATCATTGAAACTGAATTTGCATACTCGTCAGTAGCTAATGTTTAAAGAGGACTTCTGGTCATGTAGAACACCAGACTAGCAACGTACAGGCTACTTGAATGGAATGAACCCGTTCTGTATAATCATACTTTGCAACTTTGTATTCTTTATTGGTTTTTATATTTATTTTTATTGTTCTTCTCTAGTGTTCTCGGCTTAAAAAGCCACTGATATATACGGGACATAAGAATTTCACTGAACTTTATTCTTTGAGGTTTTCACTTATCACGACGGTGCCTATGAATATATCCTTCTTCTGGAAAGGAATGTCATGTGTTTGTGTGGAAATTCACCAAATGTTCTATCCAAAGTGGGGGTAACATTTCCCTCCGAAAATTTGACGAATGTGTAATACGAACCCTAAAAAATTTCCACATATTATTTGTGTTACAAGATAAAGGCACCGTGATCCATTCTAAAACTTGGTTCGTCCTTATCAGATTACAAAATTTCGTCTTCCAGAAAGCAGTTTTGTCCAAAGTTACAGATGATCGCATTGTAAATAATTTTTTGTTGTTCTGTAATTATTCATCTTTAGAAAAATGGTTTCACACGTAATTTTTAGAGCTTAATAAAATCTGATTGTTCGGCTGTTATAGGTTATTATGCTGTTGACTTGTCAATAGTCAACAGTCAATTTAAAGGGTTCAAGGTTTCTAGTGCCTTCGTCTTCAGGACTAGTCAGCTCACTATTAGGAATATCTGATTCCGAACACGAAGGCAGTAGGTTCCGTCAAAATGTCAGTATCTTTTTTTGCCAGCCGACTCAGCTTAGTATCCCATAAGGTTTAAAACGCCAGCAACACCACTGTGAGATACTCCGTTTAAGTGTCTATAATGCGTCATATTTACGAAAGAGACAAGTGGTCTTTGAGAAACCTGATTGGGCTCAGAATTTGTTTTGAGTTTTGGGTAGTTTAAGGATAATAGAAAAATAATCAAGGAAAATATTTGCCTCCAAGGCTTTTGTCATGTTCACACTTAGATCTTTGCAGCGATATCAGAGACAAGACATGAAGACGTACGAAAAAAAGAGAAAAGGCGCTGATTTTGCGCGAAGAAGACGTTAACGTACAAATGCCATTATGTTTTCGTGTGAACTGCTTACCGTCAGATTAATCACTTATCGATAGGAGCCGTAGGACGGGCAGCCGTTGTACCATCTCTGGTATCCTTGTTGCAGCGACAGCAGCAAGCAATTGTTCGTCACATGTATGCCATCTGTCAAGCGGTACTGTATTGATCCTACAAGTGTTGCCTCCACCTTCTGCTTGAAGGACCTTGTAAACAGCTTGGCACTCCACAGCTAACGGAACCTACCCCATTCCATCCAGTAGATGGTCCCTGCCTGAGTACCATCACCACTGCTTCAGCACCCCTCTTGCTTCTCTTTCTTCTCCTCTCCTCCTTCTTCTTCCCTTCTTCCTCCTTATTCTCTCACTCTTCCTCATTCTCTTCCTCCTCGTTCCCCTCCTCAACCCCTTTTTTCATTGGTGTCGTCATTTGGGCAAAAGATGCTTTTGCAATTTTTTTTCAGAAGTGTTTTTTTTTTACATTTATGTAAAAAATTTTGATTATGTTAATCTCTAATGAAAGTCCCTGGTTTCGAGATTTCTCGATTTTACATCTTTCCCAAATCAGGTACAAGTTCTGTCAGTGAGCTGCGTCCCACCATTTGCGAAACAGTGCCATGTCTTCTGCATTCTCATTTACACGCATTCGCATTGTGATTTATTCAGTCAGCATGCTACCCCGGAAAGTCCATGTCAATATATAACACGATGTGACATCAGAACCTAGGAGACTGGGGTTATTTAATATTCAAAGCCTCGTTTACTTTCTCTCTTACCATTCTCAGTATTTTTGTACCTCATCTCCTAAAGTATCTTCCATTTTCTACTCCAAATGTCGATGGAAGCTGTTTCTCAGAACTTTAGTAACCACACATTAGTACATATGTTATCATAATCTACAGATTTAGACTATAATGCAACTTATTTTCTTTTTACGTATACGCTGCATTCCGTTCTGCATATGAATCAGTTTCAATATAAGAAGATAAATACGTACAAACTTATATTTTACCGGTGATGATATATTGCGCTGTACCGGGATGTAACGGCGTTTAGTTTGGTAGAGATGTGCAATTATTCAGAGGAGTCTGCTACCAGAGCTTTCAGGTAGAAAGTATTAAGACAGCACCTTCATGCGAAATTTTGGAAACCCCTCAGTCTCCACAGCAACACATCCCACAATACAGCAATCTACACACAAACACTCCTCTGTACATTTTGCGATGTCAATCCCTTGCTTTCTTTCCAGATTTAATTTCTTTTCCTGACATGTCTAAAATACTAGGAAGGAAATTGCTGGAGCATCACAAAATGCAATGGAAGAGAAATTATGTAATAAATACAGTACAGATGTTACGTAAAAGTTGGATCTCTGATCGCGATTACAACTCGTGAAAAATTCCATATTTTAGTCATCAAAAAGCACAAAACATAATCATAAAACATGCTTTAAAAACAAATGATCGTATGTCCAACAAGTACTTCAGGTGTTAGTTGCCCTCATTTTCGTCATCTAATTTTAATGATGAAAGTGAATTCTTTGTTTTTAAAGAAATCTCTGAGGACGGCACCATGCTGCCGAAATATGTAGGAGCTGGAACCTAATACCAAGTTTTGACGTTTTGCTGACCGTACATCTCAGTATATTTATCTCAGTATTTAATCAACTTGATGCATAAAATTTGTTTCACAATAAGTTTTATTTCATGCCTCTACATGTTTCGAGTACATATGCTCATCATCAGCAGGTTAAAATTGTATTACACAGCATCTGGTATCATCACACCTATAGGTGGTACGAGACGGCCACCTATAGGTGTGATGATACCAGAGGCTGTATAATGCAATTTTGACCTCCTGATGATGAGCACATATGCTCGAAACATGTAGAGGCATGAAATAAAACTTATTGTGAAACAAATTTTGTGCATCAAGTTGCTTAAGTACTGAGATAACTAATACCAAGTGTTTTATGACAAGTTTAATTTTATTTTAATTTGTGCAGTTTGTTGCTTAAAATGTGGAATGTAAGGAAATGGACGGTGTGAATAGAACAAAATCGTGAAAAATTGTTTAGGTGTGATAGCCGACCTCCGAGGGGAGGCAGTGTGATGCTGTAACCTCACTATCGGTTATTATTCCAATCCGAACTTCGCTGCTATGAGAACTGTAACACGTACCTCAAACTCAGAATGTGCAGCACCAAGCCCATTTCTGTGGTTTGTTTTGCGACACTGCTTAAAGCTTTTAGACGCGTATTTAAATGTATACAATCATTCCTCTATTCCAAGCCTCGCGTCAAACCTGTTAAAACCTTGCACTACGATAGTGTTTCGCGGCACACCGTTTGAGAACCGCTGACTCAGAGAATAATATTTTAACACCTAGTTGTACTGGTTGGCTCTTGCTTGGTTATGATAGGCGTATCGATCTATTACACATAAAATTTTTGCTCTCACACAATTCCAAGACCAGTAATTTATATGTTGCTTCGTTGAATACAGTAAGGAATGGAAAGTGTTGAGTGCCTGAATGTCCAGGATCCACAGCAGTAGGAAAAACTTCAGCATTAAGTTCGTGGTGTAGAAGACGTTGTCAAATGGCAGTCATCTCTTGTCTTGTCACCCAATTAGGCTATAAATGAACGTTAGTAAGAGATGCAGCAGAAAATAATGTCTTGAAGAACCTCCTTGATGAATGGATGCCAGATATGGAAAATGATGACGTACACTATTTTATGTTTATTAAATTGTCGGGTCAAGGGTGTCAGTAGTGAGAGGTGGAGACGGAGTGAACATTGTTCATTTTGTTCTTTTTCACAGTCCGTTGTGCTTCTTCAAGTACCTGCACTTCAGGTGGTGGGTGGAGATTTTGGTTTCCTAACGGAATGATTAAGAACATTACAAAGAAACGTCTTTTATAAGTTGTGTATAAACCACTTTTATAAAATTGGCTTATTTTATTTTAAAAATCTAGTATTCTGTATAAATCTTCTAACACTTCCACACAATTGGAAGACCGGCGAATACCATTACATGGGCTAGTAAAGTTGCATTCTGTGACTGCAGCAAGTAGAGTAATGGATCTTCATAGTTTCACCGAGCATGTTGATAGTATTAAGTCCTTTATTTGTCCAACTAATGCACACAAATTATTATAAAATCGCTAAACAGTTAAAATCATTTAAAATTATAATAGTTGCTCCAACACGTTTCGGTTTACATAAACCATCATCAGGGAGCTCTCAGCCTGTACTTAGCTAAAGTTACAATGTTGACTTGGATTACATATCGTTATTTGAAGTTATCGGTATTGTGGTTGCATACGCAGCAACTGTTGGAGCAAATATTATAATTTTAAATGACTTTAACTGTTTAAAGATTTTATAATTTTATAAATGGGCTGTAGCAAGGTTTGCAGCGTGGCGACTGCTGCTCTGATCGCCCTTACCCAGGCATCCTTCTTGCTACTGCAAGCTTTCTAGAGCATAGTTAAAGAACTTAATACGTTAAATTTATTTGTGTGGCCTTTCGTGTGTCACTTTTGTTTGTTTTGCAGCTCTACTGTGTTTTAAAATTCGAAGGTTAAAAACCATTGTGTCTGATTTAGAACATAGAAATAATACACGCGTTTAATTATTTATAATTAGACGCTGCTGACAATTATGGTATCGATATTAGGGCAGCCAAGACGAGACGAAAGTCCTAACATTGAAACAGTATAATTCTTTCTCCTTCAGCGTGACAGGTGAACCTCGCCTTTTTCTTTGAACAGTGTCGTGGTAGATATTTTTGTTGCGGCCACAAGACCAGCTATTCTTATTTGTGTTATTGGTAGCTTTTCCCAGTTTCTCCTGGCAAGGAGTACAATCCCAGATATGGAAAGACCATTTGAATCACTTCACCTAAGGTTTCTACTTAATGATCTTCGCACGAACAGACGCTTAATTCTTTGGTACAGAAAGCGTATTTAAAAAATACAAATAAATAAATAGGTAAATAAATAAATAAGAAATTGAGCACTTGTGAAATAATCACCTTAACATCACTTGGGGCGACCGTTATAGTATGGAACAGAAGAGTTCGATTCCTGCCAAGGACAAGAGGGTAGTTGCCGTCACTCTCTTCTGACGGTGGATGGCAATTTCCGACAGCCACTTTATTATATACCAGATAAGTTTCCTGGATGTCATGCGGCAACAACATCAACACAACCATTTTTAACGTTGCACTGTGCATTTTGTAGTTTATTTAAGTAACACACCAACAAATGCACATATATAATCTTTAATAATCTAAAATTTACATTAAAACACTTCAAACGCTGCTACATGTTTCGATCATACGATCATCCTAAGGGAGCATACTTTGTTCCTTGCTAAAGTTACAGTTTCAAACACTCAGTGATTTACTTCATTACGCTAACTTTGGTGCTGTGGCAGCATGTCGTGTGTTAACACACGACATGCTGCCACAGCACCAAATTAATATAACACTGAGTGTTTTAAACTGTAACTTTAGCAAGGAACAAAGTATGCTCCCT
>Ga0131853_10007640_pt1 | contig 19604 bp, 18 predicted proteins | sample TergutLab28metaG_FD_92764 | JGI IMG/M metagenome (GOLD analysis project Ga0131853, IMG submission 92764) | Labiotermes labralis P1 segment gut microbial communities from Petit-Saut dam, French Guiana - Lab288 P1 (version 2) (version 2) | ecosystem: Host-associated > Arthropoda: Insects >... | reverse complement strand
GGTCGGCCACCCCGGCGCGCAGATTCTCGATCTCGCCGAGCAGCGTGCCCACGTCACCTTGCAGGGTGGCAATGGTGGCGTTTACCGCCTTTGCCCCGGCTAGAGCGTTATCCAGGTTCGCGGCTGGGGTCAGGCGCGCGGCCAGATCGGCCTTTGCCGTGATGTCTGGGGCGGCCCGACCGGTGGCGATCCCCACGAACACCCAATCCTGCGTCCATAACTGTTGAATGCGTTCGTCGTCCCAACAGAATCCGTGGCTCTGCGCGACGGCTTGCAGCAACTCGCCGACCGATCTGTTCGCGTCCGCCGAGGGAGCCACCGGCCCCAGGGATTCCAGCGAGTTACGCAGGCAACGGAAAGCCACGAACTCCCAGGTGAGCGGTTCGTTCCAGGCCCATTCCAGATCGAAGAACACGGCTCGCTCATCGGTGAGGATGAGGTTGCGCGGCAACGCATCGAGACAGTTTCCGGGCAGCACGCTCGCCCCATCACCGGTGTCGGCGACACCCGCGAACTCAAACAAGGCGGTGCGCCACCGGTCAAACCACGCCGTAATTTCGACGACCGACCAGCCATCGCGCGAGACAATCTCGGCGAGCCGGGCGCTCCATAGCGGGCCGGATGTGTATGACTCATCGGCCGCCACCATCGTCACCGGCCCGTTGGTTGCGGACGCATCGGGGTTGAGTCGATCTCGGTGCACCATGATGCCGTTATCGGTGGGCAGGAATCGGGTGGTGACCACGTAATCCGGGCTGCGTAGGTTACCGCCGAAGTACCAGGCCAGCTCGGGTTGTTCCTGCTGTGGCTCGCGGGTGGCGCGCACCAGGAACGAGTTCGATAGCTCGCCTGCCAATCCGTTGCGGGCCACCGGCCCCCACGCGCGCGACAGCTCAAACGTGGTGACCTGCGGCTTTTGGAAGTCGCAACTATCCGCACCGCTCAAGATGGGCGTCGGATCAAAACCATCATGATGCAGCGCCGCGTCGGCGAGTACGGCGATGGGTAGCTTGTAGTCGGGCAGCGGGTAATACCAGAGGTGGTGTGCAAGGCCAGCCGCGCTTAGGCGTTCCCCCAGCTCTCGCCGCCCGAAGGTGACCGGCGTGTGCGGGCCGTAGCGGTCCTCGATGCCGGCGTTACGTCGCCCGAGGTGATCCTCGGGGTAACCGGCAAAGTATTTGAGGCCAACCTGGTTCTCGATGGCGATGATTAGCTGGCCACCGGGAGCGAGCAGGCCCGCCAGGTGGGTGAGCATGATGTCTTCGGGATCGCGGCCATCGGTGGGAAAGCCGAGGCTGCGCGCGTATTCCAGCACCCCACACACGAGTACCGTCTGGAACTGCTGGGGGTGTCCGAAGTTCTGGATGGTATCGGCCACCACCTGCACGTTTTCCAGGTCGCGGCAGCGGTCAGCGCAGATGGCCGCCCGGCGCGGGGAACCCTCGATTGAGATAACCTCCAGGCCCGCCTCACCAAGCGTGCGAGTAATCGCCCCCATGCCAGGACCAACCTCCAGCACCGGACCTGCGATGGTGTCCAAGATGGGTCGCAGCAGGTTGGCGCGGCGGCGGCTCAGATGGTACAGCGAAGGCCAATCACGCACATAGGTTTCCAACTCGGTGGACTGGGTGGATACGTCCGCCGCCTCACGGATCGCCCCGGCCACCCACTCCTCGAATTCATCACCGTCGTTATACCCGAATGCCTCGGCCTTGGGCTTAGCCCAGAGCCGCGATGTTCCTTGGCGTTCGTATCCCAGGGCGGTGAGATCGATAGGCATTACGGGTCTCCTTGAGGCGAGGCAGCTAGCGGCCCCGAGCCTACACTCCCGAACCCATCATTTTGCGGGAGCGAAGCGACTGGCAAAACCCAGGCTTAGGCGCGACCAACCGTCAATACTGGGCCATAGCGAATCTGTTGCCGACATCAGCCGAGCATGGTGCGGTGCCGCATGGCCCGTTGAGCCTCACGGTTGTCTTGCTGCTCGCGCAGGGTGTGACGCTTGTCGTATTCCTTCTTGCCCCGAGCCAGCGCGATCTCCACCTTGGCCCGCCCGTCTAGGAAATACAGGCGCAACGGAATGATGGTGTGCCCCTTTGCCTGCACCTTGTGCCCCAGTCGGATGATCTCCGCCTTGTGCAGCAGTAGCTTGCGTTTGCGCAGCGGTGCATGGTTGGTCCAGGTGCCGTTAAAGTACGCCGGGATGTTGGCCCGTTCTAGCCATGCCTCGCCGCTGGGGTCGATCAGTACGAATGCCTCGGTAAGCGATGCTCGCCCCATGCGCAGCGCCTTGACCTCCGTACCGGTGAGTACGATGCCTGCCTCAAAGACATCCTCGATCACGTAGTCGTGCCGGGCCTTCTTGTTGTTCGCTACCACCTGCAAGGTGGGGGCGGCCACCTTCGGCTTGGATTGGGTACGCCAAGCCTCCGGCACCTGCTTGGGTGCGCCCTTGGCCATCACGGTCTCCTCCGATTGAGCACTAACCGGTCAAGGGTAGCTGGCATCTGTCGTGGCGTCAGGCGATTTATCCGGGCAAGCGGCTCAGCGGGTTAACGCGGGAGCCGCCCACGAATACCTCGAAGTGCAGGTGGCAGCCGGTGGAGATGCCCGTCATCCCGGAATGGGCGATCACCTGCCCCTGCTCTACCCACTGTCCGACACTCACGGATCGCGATTGCATCTTGGAGTACAGCGTGGAGATGTTCTGCCCGCCGCTTTGCCCGTGGTCGATGACGATATGGTGGCCGTTGTGCCAGTTGTAGGCCGACGTCACCACATAGCCCGATTGGGAGGCAAAGATTGGCGTGCCGCAGGGCGCCCGGAAGTCCGTGCCGTTATGCATTCGCATCCCCCCGAACACCGGATGCCAACGCATCCCAAAGTGGCTGGTCACATGCGGGTTCGCCACCGGCCAGCCGAGAAAGTTCCCGGTCGCGGGCGGGGGCTGAGCCGATGAGGTTGTGTTGCTCTCAGAACTGTTGCTCTGTTGCTGTTGTTGCTCTCGCTCTTGGCGGAGACGCTCCTCCTCCTGCCGCCGGCGCTCCTCTTCTTGTCGCCGACGCTCCTCAATCGCCGCGTCGCGTTGACCCACCAGCGCGGCAACTTCCTGCTGCGTCTGCGCATACGCTTCGTCAAGCTCGGTCATGGTGAGTTCCAGCTGCGCCTGCTCGGCCAGGATTTCATTGGTTAGCGTCTGGTGCGTGTTAATCAGCGCCCGGACATCGTTGCGATGATCGATGGCCACACGTTCGGCAGCGGCGGCGCGCTGCACGTTCTCTTCCGCTGCCGCGTGCAGCTGGGCGATGGTTTCCTGCACGGCCTCTAGGCGGTCGCGCTGGTTGACGGCCATTGCCTGCGTGTTCTGCAACTGGGTGAGAGTGCGGGTGCGCGCTCGGCTGGCTGACGAGTTCGCCGCGTGGTTGGCCATTAGCTCTTGCGCCGATCGTGCCTCGGCGATCATCCCCAGCGGATTGAGATCGCCTGGACGTCGTTGCGCCGCCCTGGCCATACCCACCACGTCTGCCCGCGCGGCGGTAACCTCCTCGGCGGTGGCCTCAATCTCCTTAGAAACCTGAACTTCCTGTCCTGTGGCATCCACCAACCGCTCGGCCAGATAATCGGCCTCTGCCTGCGCGTCGGCTAGGTCAGCCTCGGCGATTTCCAGTTCGGCCTGCGCCACCGGCAACTTAGCTTGCACCTCGATCAGCTCGATGGTGGCCACATCCAGCCTGGTCGATGTCTCATCCAGCTCCTCCTGCAAGCGGACGCGCTCCACTTGCAGCGCCGCCTCCTCCAGTCTCGCCTCTGCGAGCTGCGCCTCAAGATCCTCAACGGACGCGGTGGTCGGCAGGCCCAAGCCAAGCGTGGACGCCACCACGGAGGCCACCACCCTCCGGGTTACTCCGGTTCTGGTCGTACACAGGAAACACATGGCTCAAACCTTCGTGTATTTGTTCAGCGTCGCCACCGATGACACTATGGCCAGCACCAGCGCGATGCCCACCAACAGCGGGGCGATCCGCCAGACATCGTCTGTCGAGACCAGCGAAACCCAACCCACGGACTGTTCTAGCCAATCGGTGATTAGATAGCGTACCCCCAACCACAACCCGCCGATGGCAAACGCCGATCCGATCAGCGCGGCGATGGCTCCCTCCAGCAAGAATGGCAGCTGCACAAACGTAGTGGGCGCACCGACCAGGCGCATGATGGAGGTTTCCTTGCGGCGAGAGACCGCCGAGAGCCGGATTGTGGTGGTAATCAGTAGCGCCGCCGTCAGCAGCATCAGCGCGGCTAGGCCAACGGCTAGGATGGAAAACCTGTTTAGCGCGGTGACCAGCGGGTTTATGACATCCCGCATATCCATCACCTCTTCGACCCCTTCCCGGCCGGTGAGTACATCGCCCACCACCTCAAGCGCGGCGGCATCAACCAAGCTCAGGTGGAACGATGCCTGCATGTCGTCGGCTGCCAGGGGTATGCCATTCCAGAGGCCGTCCGGGTTGTTCTCTAGGAAAGTGACGAACCGCTCTTCCTTGGTTATGAAGACGATTTCGGTCACCTGCTCGGCCAGCTCGGTCTCGATCACCTGCCGTAGCGCGTCGATCTGCTCGTCTGTCGCCATACCGATGGCACAGTTGGCCTCCACCGACCCTACTTCCGGGCACAGGAACACCGTCACCTCAACCTGGTCGCTTAGATCTCTTTGCAGCAACCCAATCTGCATCTGGAGCAACGCGGCGGCGCCAACAAAGGCCAAGGAAACGAAAGTAACCAGCACCACCGCAACCACCATCGAAAGGTTTCGGCGTAAACCCCGAAATACTTCGAGTATCACGAACTGAAGTCTCATAGTTGCGCCTCCTTGTTTTCGACGGATGCCTCTAAGGGGCCGGTGTTTTCCTCCGGGCCGCGAGGAGTCGCCTCGAAGGGCACGGGGGCCGCGTATTGACAGCCGGTGGAGGGGGAATGATCGATGGCGGACTCTGATGCGGTCGGCTCTTGCGGCTCGTCAATCGCCCCAGAGGTGACCCGCTCAGGTGGGATGACGATTGCGGTAGGGGCGGTGGCCGCCCGCAACTCGGCTCGTGTTGGCCGGGGCGTCGATCCGGTAGCGGTGCGCGCCGGTACCGTCGGGGGTATCTCGGGCGCGACCTTAGGTTCAACTACTGGATTCGGTAATGCCGATGCCCTTCGTCTCGCCAGCGGCTCGACGACTGGTTCGCTCCCTCTCCGGTCAGGTTCTGGACTCAGTTCCACATAGGCGCCACCGACCTCATCGCGCATCACCTTGCCCCCGGCCAGGGCGACCACACGTTTACGCATTTCATCGACGATGCCGCGGTCGTGGGTAGCCATCACCACGGTGGTACCGGTTTGGTTGATCTGTTCCAGCAGCCGCATGATTTCAAGGGATGTGGTGGGATCTAAGTTCCCGGTGGGTTCGTCGCATAGCAGCAGGCCCGGCCGGTTCACGAAGGCACGCGCAATCGCCACGCGCTGCTGTTCCCCGCCCGAAAGTTCATGCGGGCGACGCTTCTCGGTGCCAGCTAGGCCCACCAGGTCCAGCACCTCGGGCACGGTCGTCTTGATCTGGCGGCGACGCTTGCCGATCACCTCTAGGGCGAAGGCGACGTTCTCATACACCGTCTTGTTCGGCAGCAGTCGAAAGTCTTGAAAAACCATGCCAATGTTGCGGCGCAGTGATGGCACCTTCCAGTTGGCGAGCCTGGACAGGTCGCGACCGGCGATGTAGACCTTTCCCCGAGTTGGTCGTTCCTCGCGCAACGCCAGACGCAGGAAGGTGGACTTCCCAGAGCCGGAGGCACCCACGAGAAACACGAACTCACCGCGCAGAACCTCAACATCGACCCGGTCAAGAGCGGGACGCGCGCCCCGTGCGTACACCTTGGACACGTTCTCGAATCTAATCACGTAGCGAACCCCTCAGCCGTTGAACGAACAAGTTTCGCTTCGACCCTGCCACGGCTAGGCGTCGCCGTGGGCGAAGGCACGCCGGAGGCGATCACATGCAGCCAGTTCTCCGTGCAATCGCGAACCTGTGCCTCCCGAAGCGATGGAACCTACTTAAGCCACCTGCGTCATGGTCACTCGCTGCGCTGGCTGGACCGTCGCCACCGAATACCCGCCTCGATGAAGTCGTCGATAGCGCCATCGAACACGGCGGCGGTATTGCCGGATTCGTGTTCCGTGCGCAAGTCTTTGACCATCTGGTACGGCTGTAACACGTAGGAGCGCATCTGATCGCCCCAGGATGCCTTGATATCGCCAGCCAGTTCCTTGCGAGTGGCAGCCTCCTGCTGCTGCCGCACCAGCAGCAGCCTCGACTGGAGTACCCGCAGCGCCGCCGCCCGGTTTTGAATTTGCGACTTTTCGTTTTGCATGGAGACGACGATGCCCGTGGGAATGTGCGTCATACGCACGGCCGAGTCGGTGGTGTTCACCGACTGCCCGCCCGGCCCAGACGAGCGGAACACGTCTACCTTGATCTCACTTTCGGGAATTTCGATGTGGTCGGTCTGTTCGATCAGCGGCACCACCTCGACCGCCGCGAATGACGTTTGGCGGCGGCCCTGGTTGTCGAAAGGTGAGATCCGCACCAGTCGATGTGTGCCGGCTTCCACCGAAAGATTTCCGAAAGCGTAGGGGGCGTTCACTTCGAAAGTTGCGGACTTCAGGCCCGCCTCCTCCGCATACGAGGTGTCCATCACGCGGGTCGGGTAGCCGTGTCGTTCGGCCCAACGCAGGTACATGCGCAACAGCATCTCGGCGAAGTCAGCGGCATCGATGCCCCCGGCCCCGGCCCGAATGGTAACCACGGCCTCGCGGGCGTCGTATTCCCCGGCCAGCAGGGTGCGCACCTCTAAGACGTCGAGATCCTTACGAATTGCTGTCACCTCGGCCTCCGCCTCGGCCAGCGAATCCTCATCTTGCATCTCGACGCCGAGGTCAACGAGAGTTTCCACATCGTCGATGCGGGAGCCAAGCTCTGCTACCCGGCCCAGTTCGGCCTGAGTGGCGGAGAGCGCAGAGGTTATTTTCTGCGCGGATTCTGGGTCGTTCCACAGATCCGGGGCTAGGGCCTGCTCGGTGAGTTCGGCGATCTTGGCCGTCAGCACCTTCGGGTCGCTCACCGCCGCGATGGAATCGAGGGTAGAGCGCAACGCGCCGATTTCAGCCGAGAAGTCCATAGAAGCCACGCCCCAAGGCTACCTGGCCGCTTAACCAAAGTGAGCGCACCCCTCATCTGGTCTGGGGCACTATGATGTATTGAAGGGTGACCGGGCGGCTGCCTCTACAGCCGCCCGGCTGGTTCCCTAGCGGCGAGTTACTCGGGCCAGCCATTCGGCTAGCACGAGTTCCGCGCCGGGAAGGGTAACCAGAACCGCGATGACTTGGATTACTGACATCGCAGCCTCCCTTCTGTCTGGGGAGCCTGGTTGGCTCCCTGAACCTTCGAGGGTACAGCCCCCGGCCGACAAGGCCGGGGGCTTACTCGTACCCCTGCCCGGGGTTGTCTCACATCGTGGACAGGGGGTAGTCAGGAGTGTCTAGGGGTGGTTAAGTCGATGGAACGCCGAGCCATCGGAGGCCGCCATGATCGCCATCGAGCAGCAGCGGGAAGCCGCGCAGATTCTCGGACGCGAGGTGCGCGAGCTGGTACGGCAACGCGGCATCGATCCGATGGCCGAACGAGCCGAGTTCGACCGTTTGGTCACAGATGTCCTTGATGACTATGCGGATCGCGCCGCCCGTGGCCTGGTGCCAGCCGTGACCGATGCGACTGTGGCCGCCCGCCGACTCACCGACTCTCTAGCCGGTTTTGGCCCCCTTCAGCAGTACCTGGACGACCCCGAGGTAACCGAAATCTGGCTGAACTCCCCTGCCCAGGTATTCGTGGAGCGTTTTGGCCTCGCCGAGCTAACCACCACCATCCTCACCACCGAACAGGTTCGCGACCTGGTTGAGCGCATGTTGAAGTCAAGCGGACGTCGTCTCGACCTCAGCTCTCCCTTCGTCGATGCCGCCCTTCCTGACGGCTCGCGCCTACACGTCGTGATTCCCGATGTGACCCGCACACATCTGGCCGTGAACATCCGCAAGCATGTGGTTAGCGCCTCCCGCCTAGACCACCTGGTCCGGCTCGGCTCACTTTCCGCCCAGGCGGCGGCCTTCCTCGATGCGGCCGTGCGTGCCGGGCTGAACATCCTGGTGGCCGGGGCCACACAGGCGGGTAAGACAACTCTGCTCAACGCCCTGGCCGGATCGATCCCGGCCGGTCAGCGGGTTATCACCGCCGAGGAGGTTTTCGAACTGCGGCTTGAGGTGCGCGATCTGGTGGCCATGCAGTGTCGCCAACCCTCCTTGGAGGGCACCGGCGAGATTCCCCTGCGTCGTCTGGTTAAGGAGGCCCTGCGGATGCGGCCCGACCGGATCGTGGTCGGCGAGGTGCGTGAGGCCGAGAGCCTCGACCTGCTGATCGCGCTCAACTCTGGCGTGCCTGGCATGTGCACCATTCATGCCAACACGGCCCGTGAGGCCATCACCAAGCTCTGCGTGCTGCCGCTGCTGGCCGGGGAGAATGTCACCAGCGCGTTCGTGGTGCCCACCGTTGCCGCCGCCATCGATGTTGTCGTCCACTTGCGTCACCTGGTGACCGGAGCGCGGCGGGTTGCCGAGATCGTCGCCGTCACCGGGCGCGTAGAAGAGGGTCGCATCGAGCTGGCCGAGCTGTTTCGCCTCGGACATGCTGGTTACCTGGTGCGGGGTGGCGGCTATCCGGGTAGCCCGGAACGCTTCGCGGCGGCGGGCATCGACATTCGCTCGCTGCTAGCCGGAGGGGGGTGAGTAGGGTGGGCGTGCTGGCTGGGTTGGTGGCCGGGTTGGGCCTGTTCTGCATCTGGTGGGCGTGCTGGGTGCCCACCCCCGGCGCGCATCAACCTCGTGCCTCTAGCGTCGCCGACCTCCTTGCCGCGGCTGGGCTAGGGCAGATGTCACCTGCAACCTTTCTCGGAGCATCACTAGGCGCTGGGGGCATTAGTTTGCTGCTCACCTTCGGCATTGGCCGCTCCATACCCATCGCCCTGTGTTTTGCCGCGATGGCCGGGGCCACGCCACGGGTCGCGGTGGCCGCCCGCGTCCGCGCTCGGCGGCGAGCGCTGCGTTCCGCCTGGCCCGATGTGGTAGATCACCTGGCCTCCGGGGTGCGGGCGGGCCTGTCGCTGCCGGAGGCAGTTGGCGCCCTAGGTGAGCGGGGGCCGATGGAACTGCGCGCCCCCTTTGCCCGGTTCGCCGCCGATTATCGGGCGACGGGTCGGTTCGGTGATTGCCTGAATCTGTTGGGTGAGGCCCTGGCCGACCCGGTGGCCGACCGCATCATCGAGACGTTGCGTCTGACCAGAGAGGTGGGCGGCTGCGATCTGGGGCGGCTGCTGCGCACTCTGTCGAGCTTTCTGCGCGAGGATGCTCGCACGCGCGGCGAGATCGAGGCCAAACAGAGCGGCGCCATCACCGGCGCGCGACTGGCCGTGGCCGCCCCCTGGCTGGTGCTTGCCTTGCTTTCAACTCGTCCCGAAACCGCGCGCGCCTACAACTCTGGTGTCGGCGTCGTGCTGCTAGTAGGTGGCGCCATGTGTTCGGTGATCGCATATCGGTTGATGATGCGGATCGGTCGGCTGCCCGAGGAGCGTCACGTGCTGCGAGGTGCGAAATGACCTTCGGCTTCTCCTGGCTCGGCGCCGCTCTCGGATTGGCGGCGGGGTGTGGCCTGCTGCTGGTCGCCGCCGGGACGCGGCGGCGACGCATCACGCTTGTCGAACGCCTAGCTGCCGCCCTGCTGCCGCGCGATGCCTCCTGCGGCCTGTTAGTGCTGCCGCGCTCCTTAGCAACATTTGTCGAACCCTGGTTGGCCGCCCTCGCCGCCTGGGTGGAGCGTGTCGGATCGCCCCGAGAACAGCTTCGTCGCCGCCTGGAGCGGGCGGGACGCATTGAGGGGCCGGAGGCGTATCGCGCTCAACAGCTCACCTGGACCGGAGGCGGACTGACCGTCGGCCTTGGTTTGGCACTGTTTGCCCGCCTGACCGGCGACCTGGGGTTTTCCCACCTGGCCCTATTGGTGGTTGGCGGCGCGGTGAGCGGGTTCTGCGCCAGCGGCCAGGCGCTCTCCCGGCAGATCAAGGCCCGCGAGGCCCGGATGCTGGCCGAGTTCCCCACCATTGCCGAATTGCTTGCCCTAGCGGTCACCGCCGGGGAGCCGCCCGCCGCCGCGCTTGGCCGGGTGGCCGCCACCGTGAACGGCGATCTCGCCGCCGAGATTGGTCGAGTCTTGGGCGATGTCCACTCCGGGAGACGCCTGGAACATGCGCTGGCCGCGCTGGCCGCGCGCGTTGAGCTGGCTCCCATCACGCGCTTCATCGCCGGGATCACGGTCGCCCTGGAGCGGGGCACCCCGCTGGCCGAGGTGTTGCGGGCGCAGGCCGCCGACGTCCGCGAAGCCGCCCGCCGCGCCCTCCTAGATGCTGGCGGGCGCAAGGAGGTCACCATGCTCGTTCCCGTCATCTTCCTGGTGCTGCCCGTCACCGTCATCTTTGCGATATTCCCCTCGCTATCCACTCTGACCATCGGCTTTTGACCATCCACACCAGAAAAAGGAGGAATCATGAGACACAATCTGGACAACGAACGCGGCGATGTACCCGGCTGGGTGCTAATCACATTGATGACCGCCGGGTTGGTGATCGCGTTATGGGCTATTGCCGGACCGATCCTGGAGGACGCCTTTCGCCAGGCCATCGAATCCGTCACGGGAAGATGATTCGGGCCGAACGCGGGGCCGCCGTGGCGGAGTTCGCGCTGGTTTCTACCCTGGTTGTGCTGCTGTTTGGCGCGGTGGTGCAGGTGGCGCTTGCTCAACACGTTCGCACGCTGCTGATCGATGCGGCGGGCGAGGGGGCGCGAGTGGCGGCTCGGGCCGACCGCGAGCCGCAGGATGGCCTGGCCTGGACGCAGGAGCTAATCACGGCGACGCTGCCGAAACGCTTCGCCGCCGATGTGAGTGCCGAGACGATGGTGTTCGATGGACTGCCGTTGGTGGCGGTGACGGTAACGGCTCCATTGCCGTTGATGGGGCTGCTCGGCCCCTCCGGAGTGATTACCGTGACAGGGCACGCACTAAAGGAGGGGCCGTGAGCCAGGATCGAGCGCAGCGGCCGGGTGAATCCGGTTCGGCATTGGTGGAGTTCATCGGCGCCGCGCTGCTGCTGCTCATTCCGCTGATGTACCTACTGCTAGCCGTCGGTCGTATCCAGGCCGCGCAGTTCGCGGTGGAGGCGGCAGCTTCCTCTGCGGTGCGGGCAGTAGTTACGGCGCCGAGTTCATTGGAGGTCGAGGCATGGGCGTATCTAGCGGCGACGGTGGCGCTGGCAGATCAGGGTTTCGACATTGAAGACGTGTTGCCGGGTGGTGGTTTGCGAATCGAGTGTTCGGCCAGCCCGTGCCTGACCCCCGGCGCCATCGTTACGGCGTCGGTGCGGGTAAGCGTGCCGTTGCCGTTCATTGCCTCCCTGGCGCGGAACTGGCTGCCCCTAGAAGTTCCAGTGAGCGCCCAGGCCCGCACGCACGTAGACCGATACATCGAGGTGCGCTGATGTCTGCCTCCGCAGATTATGAGGCCGAGCGGGGCCGCATCCTGCTGCTTTCCCTGGGCCTGACGGTGTTGGGCCTGTTGCTGGTGGCCGTAACCGCATCGGCGGCGACCGTTCATTTGGATCACAAGCGTCTGCATAATCTGGCTGATCTGCTCGCCACTGCTGTGCTTGCCGAAATTTCCCCCTTCGACGATGCGCCACTGCCGGATGTCGAGGTTCGCCTCGCGGTCGAGGCGGAACTGGTTACCTACCCAAGCACCGCGCGAACGCTGACAAACCTGCAGGTGTTTCGCGCCGAACAGACCGACGCGTTCACCGTCACGCTCACGCTCACCGCCACCTCGCATCCACCCCTGTTGGCCTGGTTCACCACGCCTACGGACACCGGTTTTCCCATTGAGGCCACCGCTACGGCGACTCTTAAACTGACTCACTGACCGATTTGGCACTCAAACGTTCGAACACTTGATTCGAGAGCCACCTACACCCTGACCACCGCCGACTACAACCGGCGCATCTCCGTGCGGGTCACTGCCTTACGTGCCGGTTTCACCTCACTCACCCGGACATCGAATCAGTGGAGTGTGCCTATCTCTTCCGCATTGTTGCCTGACATGGAACAAGCTGAGTTTGCACGAACCAATCAGTTCCGCTCCCGTAACGGGCGTGTGCGGTTAACCTGGAATGAAGGACTGGCTAGCGCTGCCCGTGCCCATGCTCGCGCACAGCACAACAACATGTGCTTGTGGCACTTGCGGTGACGACCCTATCAGGGCCAAGCTCATCAAATCTCAGTCACGCAGCCAGGTGAGATGCCAAGCTAGGGCAGTCTTCTGTGTGCTTTTGTCTTATGGTCCAAGCAAGGCGAGTGGAATCACGGCAACCCCATCAGTGCGTCGATACGCTTGCTTGCCAGTGTTAATGACAACTCGATCTACCAATTGCTCACCAATCTCGCGGTGTAGCCAGTTGAGGTGGCGAACATCGAGATCGGTAACTGTGTCAGATAGCTTCACCTCAATCGCAACAACGTTTCTGTCTTCCCCCTCGACTATCAGGTCGATCTCTCGCAAGCCATCACGGCGGCGTAAATGACCTGTTCGCGCATTTGCGGCTTCCGCATAAACCCGCACACTCTGCGTAACCAGCGATTCAAAAAGCGCTCCAAGCCAGGTACCAGCCGATGTGCCAACCCGCCTTCCCTCTCCTAGTAGCAATCCTCGCTTGTCTGTGCCCACTAGGCGAGCAGCGAGCGCAGGGTCTACCAAATGGTGTTTGGGTGCTTTTGCGAGATTACTTAGCGGTGCGAACACCGATGACCAAGCAGGAACCGGGTCAAGAACGAAGATTCGCGCCAAGTGTTCCCGGTAGATGTCCACGGTGGCGCGTCGAGGCTTGTTATTCTCGCCAGGTGTCGCTGCATCAAGGATTTTAGAGTAGGCAGCGTCGGTTGCTGTTGCCGCCCCATATGCCTGCAACCAATGGTTAAGCGCATCTGGCCGTCGCACCTCGATGCCATTTTCTGGCAGTTCACGATCAACGATACGAGCCAGATAACTGTCTAGTTGGATTCCCCGACCGCGCCCGGATATCTCCCTGATACCTGGAAACCCGGAAGCCAGAATTTCGTCAACATAGTCCGATACCGTCAGGGTCGTTTGCCCCCAGATGCGCTGCTGCTCGCCACGCAGCAAGGCCGCCAGCGAGACAGCGGGTTCGCAAAGGCCGCGCTCCGAAATCGACAATGGCCGCATCATCAGCCGAACGATTCGCCCCGCGCCTGAATGAATACGCACACCCGGAGCGACGCCCGCCGATCCGGCAAGCAGGAATCGCCCACCCGTCCGGTCGTCGTCTACCGCAGCACGTACCACATCCCAGATGGGTGGCTCCAGCTGCCACTCGTCAATGAATACCGGAGGAGCATGTTGCGTGACCAGACTGAGGTTCCCTGCAACCGTCCCCCGAACCTGCGGCAAACCCAGGTTTAGCACTGTCTGTGATCGCTGCGTTGCCGTAGCGGTTTTGCCGACTCCTTTGGCTCCTTCGAGGGCGATGGCGGCGAGATGCGGAAACACCTCGTCTAGCAGGTCATCAATGATGCGACGCTGGTATGACATATCGCGACCATAGCAGATAATCGTGTCTACCGTGCAATTTTCATGCTTGCTACCGTGCAAAACTGAGGGTGTCTATGGTGCAAAATTGGGCGGGTCTACCGTGCGCTTTGAGAGGTGGGAACGCCAAGCGGCCCCGCCGGATTTTTCCGACGGGGCCGCCCAGTGAAGCAGGTTTTTAACGCTTCGAGTACTGCGGAGCCTTGCGGGCCTTCTTCAGACCAGCCTTCTTGCGCTCGACGGCACGGGCGTCGCGCGTCAGGAAGCCAGCCTTCTTCAAGGCCGGGCGATTCGCCTCGCGGTCGATCACGTTCAGGCAGCGGGCGATGCCCAAGCGCAGGGCGCCAGCCTGACCGGACGAGCCGCCGCCGGTGATGCGGGCGATGACGTCGAAGCGACCTTCGACCTCAACCAGCTTTAGTGGCGAGTTCACCAACTGTTGGTGCACCTTGTTGGGGAAGTAATCCTCTAGCGTGCGACCGTTGATCTTCCACTGGCCAGAGCCGGGGATCAGGCGGACGCGGGCGATTGCCTCCTTGCGGCGGCCAAGAGCCTGGCCGGGTGCGGTGATGGACTGGCCGCGGTTGGCGACGGGCGCCTCGGTCTCAGTCGTGTAAGAGCTGGGGGTTTCTTCCAACTCGGCGTCTACGGTGTCGATAGTGTCGACAGCGGTTTCTGTCACGTGTGTTTCCTTTACTTACGCAGCGGCGCTATGCCTGCTGCGACACCTGGGTGATCTCGAACGGCTTGGGCTGCTGTGCCGCGTGCGGGTGATCCTCACCGCGGTATACCCGCAGCTTGGTCATCTGCTGGCGGGCGAGGCGGTTCTTCGGCAACATGCCGCGAACAGCCTTCTCGATGGCTCGCTCAGGGTGCTTGTCGAGCAGTTCGCCATAGGGGATGGCGCGCAGGCCACCGGGGTAGCCGGAGTGGCGGTAGGCCATCTTCGTGACGCGCTTGTTGCCGGATACGGCGACCTTGTCGGCGTTGATGACGACGACAAAGTCACCGCCATCGACATGCGGAGCGAAGGTCGGCTTGTGCTTGCCGCGCAGCAGGGTGGCGACCTGGGTGGCCAGACGGCCAAGCACCACGTCGGTAGCGTCGATGACATACCAGTCGCGCTGGATGTCGCCGGGCTTCGGGGTGAACGTACGCACTGTTCGTTACCTTTTTCTGTATCGGTAGTCGGCGGGTTGAAGCTGCCCGCGATGACAATTGTTGTGCGCGGGACGCTCCGTGAGATGGCGACCGGGCCATACGGCGGTCAGTAGAGCGAGTGGGCGCGCCTGACGCCGCGGGCCGCCGGAGCGATCACACAACCTGACTACTCTACCCTGCTTGCTCATCAACTGCCAAAGCGCCTCAACCTTTTGAGTCTAGGTCCTGCGACTATGCTCCTTCGTCGCTCCGCGCAGGATGACGTGGCGGCTGGTTATGGCCGGTTGAGGTGAGCGTCGTCCAAGTGGTCATTGTTGAATGCTCGATACAAGAACGCGGCCATCGCCTGACGCTCCACGTTGTCGCTCGGACGGAAGAGGCGGTATGTGCCGTAGTTCCAGCCGGTGGTGATGTCGGTGGAGAACAGCCACTCGATTTCCCGGAAGAAGTTCGCGCCAACTGGCACATCACGGAATGTAGCGGTAGTTGGGGCCGAGAATTCCGGAGAACCGGCGGCGCGGTACAAGAATGCGGCCATCGCCTGACGCTCCACATGCGCACCGGGGCGGAACTCCAGGTGCGTACCCATATTCCAGCCGGTCGTAATGCCGCTTTGAGCCAACCATTCCACGCTGCGGAAGAACGTACCCACCACCGGCTTGTCCGCAAACGTTGGCACGCCCGGAGTAGTGAAGTCCGTCGAATCGGCCAGGCCGCGGTAAAGGAAGGCGGCCATTGCCTGACGCTCCACGTTTGCCCCCGGGCGGAACGTGCCATCTTCCCAACCCGTGGTAATCCCCGTCGCGGCAAGCCATTCGATGTAGCAGTGGAACTGCGAACCAGCCGGCACATCCGTGAACCGCGCCGTGCGAGGGCATTCCCAGGTAGACGTCGGCGGCGTCGGCGAGGGCGGCGTTGAAGTCGGAGAGGGAGCAGGAGTGACTGGTGGCGTTGGCGAGGGGGTGGCTGGCGGCGGAGTCGGCTGCGCGCTGCCTAGATTCAGGTGGCCAAGCACTCGACCTGGGGTAGATCGCCCATCAACAAGTAAGCCATACATTCCCAACTGTCTTAGTCTGTTATCGCCCCAGGTGTAGACGTAACCGTTAACGCACACCGCCATCGAGTTATGTCTGCTGGCAGAAATCGCGGCGACGCCGGTCAGCACCCGCACCGGGGTGTGCCTGGTAGTGGTGGTGCCATCCCCCAACTGTCCGTGTGTGTTTTGGCCCCAGGTGTACAGAGAACCATCCGCGCGCAACGCCATCGAGTGCGCGTTGCCCGCATAGATCGCGGTAACACCGGTCAACACCCGCGCCGGAACCCGTCCGTCAGTGGTGGTACCGTTCCCCAACTGCCCATGCAAGTTGCGGCCCCAGGTGTACAGGGAGCCATCAGCACGCAACGCCATCGAATGTGTGCTACCGGCAGAAATCGCGGTGACACCGGTCAGCACCCGCACCGGAGTGTGCCTGTTGGTGGTGGTGCCATCCCCCAACTGCCTGACTATGTTTTGGCCCCAGACGTACAGGGAACCATCAGCACGCAGGGCCATCGAGTGACTGCTACCGGCAGAAATCGCGGTAACACCGGTCAACACCCGCACCGGAGTGTGCCTAGGAGTGGTAGTACCATCCCCCAACTGCCCGGATGTGTTTTGGCCCCAGGCGTACAGGGAGCCATCAGCACGCAGGGCCATCGAGTGACCACTCATACCGGCAGAAATCGCGGCGACACCGGTCAACACCCGCACCGGGGTGTACCTGGTAGTGGTGGTGCCATCCCCCAACTGCCCATTTCCGTTCCAACCCCAGGCGTACAGAGAACCATCAGAGCGCAGGGCCATCGAGCGACTGCTACCGGCAGAAATCGCGGTAACACCAGTCAGCGCTCGCACCCGCACCGGACCACCTCTGTCAGTGGTGGTACCGTCCCCCAAGCGCCCGCTTCCGTTATGACCCCAGGCGAACAGGGTGCCATTGGCATGCAACGCCATCGAATGCATGTCGCCCGCAGAAACTGCCGGACCGCCCGGCGTCACGGGAGTTGACCCTGGCGCGGCGGCGGCCGCCGTGGGCGCAAGGGCGAGAGCTAGAGTCAGGGCGGCGGCGCCAACCAGCCGAGAGCGTTTGGATAAGGGCTTCTTGGAGAAATCGTTCACGGAAACGATTTTCACCCCTCCGCCTCGGTTTTGTTTAATTTCTGAACAACTTCGGCCGATTTTGATCGACAGAATGGCGCATATTGCGTCAAGCAGGAGTTGCCGACTCTGTCAAGGTCAGGCGTGAGAATGCTTAGCCGCCGAGGAGTTTTTCGAAGCCTTTGGGGAGGTCTAGGTTTGCCAGGTCTTCCTCGGTGGGCATTCCGCTGGCACCGCCGAGGCCGAAGGCCGAGCCGGATGCTCCCCCGGTTGGGCCGCCGCCGAGAGCCTTGGCCAGCGCGGCCTTCTCTTGGGCGGCGCGCTTGGCCGGGTTGCCGCTCTTGCCCTTCGCCTTCTTGGCCGGAGCCTGTCGGGCGCCCGCCCGTTTGCCGCTGCCACCCAGGCCGGGCATCCCGGGCATGCCCGGCATTCCGCCGCCCTTACCCATCTGCCGCATCATCTTCTGCGCCCCGGCAAACCGCTCCAATAGCTGATTCACGGCCGTCGTGGTGGTGCCCGAACCCTTGGCGATGCGAGCGCGGCGCGAGCCATTGATGATCTTCGGATTCTCCCGCTCGGCCGGGGTCATTGACTGCACGATGGCTTCGATGCGATCCACCTCCCGCTCATCGAAGGAGTCGAGCGCCTCGCGCACCTGCCCCATGCCCGGCAGCATCCCGAGCATCTTTTTCATCGAACCCATCTTCTTCATCTGCTGCATCTGCATCAGGAAGTCAGCGAGCGTGAAGTCCTTGCCTTCGGCCACCTTTTGGGCCATTTTGGCGGCCTGCTCGGCGTCGAACGCCTGCTCGGCCTGCTCGATGAGCGTGAGGATATCGCCCATGTCGAGGATGCGTCCGGCCATGCGGTCGGGGTGGAATACCTCGAAATCGGTGAGCTTTTCGCCGGTGGAGGCGAACATGATGGGTCGGCCGGTCACCTTCGCCACGGAGAGCGCGGCGCCACCGCGAGCGTCGCCGTCCAGTTTCGACAGCACGACACCGGTGAAATCAACGCCCGCCAAGAACGCCTGCGCGGTAGCAACGGCGTCTTGACCGATCATCGCATCGATCACGAATAGTACGTCGTCGGGGTTGATGGCGGCGCGAATATCGGCGGCCTGCTGCATCATTGCCTCGTCAACGCCGAGGCGACCGGCGGTGTCAACGATGACGATGGAGTGCTGCTTGTCGCGGGCGAACTGCACACCATCGCGGGCCACGCCGACGGGGTCGCCCCGGCGTGCAGCCTCAGCAGCGGCAACCTGCGCGGCCTCGCGGGCGGCGATGGCGGTCGGGTCTTCACCGCGTCTAAAGAGCGAACGACGCTTCTCGCCCCCCTCGGTGGTTTCGACAGGCTCAACCACCGCCTCATCGTCGTACTCGGCGCCGGAGGTGTTGCCGGGGTGAGGCGCGAAGACGGGCACGCCCGCGCGCTCTCCCATCACCTGTAGCTGCTGGACGGCGTTGGGGCGCTGTAGATCGGCTGCCACCAGCACCGGCGTGTGTCCCTGGGCCTTTAGCGCGTGGGCCAGCTTTCCGGCCAGCGTCGTCTTACCGGCACCCTGGAGGCCGGCCAGCATGATGACGGTGGGCGGGTTCTTGGCGATAGTCAGGTTCTTGGTGACGCCGCCGAGAATTTCAACGAGTTCCTCGCTGACGATCTTGACTACCTGCTGTGCCGGGTTCAGCGCGCCGCTTACCTCCGCGCCGAGCGCTCGTTCGCGCACGGCACCACAGAAGTCGCGGACAACGGGCACGGCCACGTCGGCATCGAGCAGGGCGCGACGAATCTCGCGGATGGTCGCATCGATATCCGCCTCGGATAGCTTGCCCCGCGAACGCAGGTTCTTAAACGTGGCGGAAAGCCGATCCGAAAGAGAGGTAAACACGGGGAAAATCCTTGGCTGTTGAGCAACGGGCGATCAGCCGCTAATCCTACCGAAGCTCTCCCCTCCCTTCCCTCGTCATCCTGCGCGAAGGGAGCGCAGCGAGTGAAGTCGCAGGACCCAGACCCAGACGAAAGCCACCAACACTAGGTTCTGCGACTCCGCTCGTTCCTCACTCCGCGCAGAATGACGTAGTTTTCGGCAGGTTCAACCAGCTGTGGTGACCGTCTTTGCGGCTGCGCTTACCTCGGAGAGTAGTACCGCGTCGATCAGTTGCCGCGCCCAGGCCAGCACCTCTTGACCGCGCAGGGGGCGCCCGCCCAGCCGCGCGGTCATGGGGAACGGCACCAAGAAGGTGCCGATGGCGGGCTTTAGCACCACGCCCGGATACAGGCGGCGCAGGCGCAGCATCTGCGACTCGGCCAGGTCTACCGGCGCGAAGCGAACAAACTTTCCCTGGGCCGTAATGTCGGTCAGCCCGGCGCGGCGAGCATGCAGGCGGAAGTCGGCCACATCGAACAGCGCGGCGCCCACCTCGGGTAACGGGCCGTAGCGGTCGATGAGTTCGGCGCGCACCTTTTCCAGCCCCTGGCTGTCGAGCGCCGAGGCAATCTTCTTGTACGCCTCTAGCC
>Ga0131853_10007637_pt1 | contig 19608 bp, 7 predicted proteins | sample TergutLab28metaG_FD_92764 | JGI IMG/M metagenome (GOLD analysis project Ga0131853, IMG submission 92764) | Labiotermes labralis P1 segment gut microbial communities from Petit-Saut dam, French Guiana - Lab288 P1 (version 2) (version 2) | ecosystem: Host-associated > Arthropoda: Insects >... | reverse complement strand
CAAACACACACTCACACACACTTACACACACACACACACTCTCTCTCTCTCACACACACACACACACACACACACACACACACACATACACTCACACACACACACACACACACACACACACACACTCACACACACACACACACACACACTCACACACACACACACACACTCACACACCAATATGAGCCCTGTGTCGACCTCGTTCAAAAATTCGTAAACGAGAATTTCAGAGAGGTCTCATTTCTGGCTTATTTAACGATTCCTTGAATATATTGAATTATGTAGTGTTAATTACTAGGGGTTAGTCGATAATTAATCAGAATGTGGAAGAATTATTTCGTGACTTAATTTAAGATACTGGGTATTTACCTTGAGCAATAAGAAACATCACTACAGTCATTGTGCAAAAATACGAATTCCGGGCCAAGACTTCAGACCCTAATCTCCCACAAAGATAACGGAAATGCTCACCACGCGGCCGCCTCATTTGATAGACCGATGTCGGACTGTGTAGGACGTTCTTTTTATTGAAACTAAAATAGATTCATTGAGACGTAACGCGCGAAAAAAGCTGCGCTCGAAGGGCTAGAGAAACATAATAAGAATGAATGAACTGCATTTTATTAGCTCCGGTTCGCTTTCTTTGTTGCGGGCCGTTAAAAACAGCGTGACGTGACCCAGAAACTGTCGCTCGTTAAGCGTGCTGACAAAATGTGGAGCATAATGGTGCACAAACAAAATTATTTTTCCGGCGATTATGTGTAACTTCGAGAAACAATATATTAGCAAGACGAACTATCTAACGCCTATCAGCCTGCATTAAAGTGTTATAATGAGCGAATTTCTTCTTACAATTATCATTTTAGAAATACGCTTGAATTACAAAATTCAACGTTTCTTCAGATTAAATAGATAAATTTTCGCATTCTGAATGCTGTAACAATTAAGACAGTCTGATAAAATATATGAATACTTCGTAAGTGTATAGGCAGTAGACGCGACCGGAATTTTGGGACTTTCTTTCCCTTCAGACTACACATAATCCTAATTCAAATTCTCTGCCTTGTGTCTGGAACACAGGACGTGTATTTTCTTCCATTGACATTTACTTTTGAGAATCATAGTCAATCGTAGTGTCACAAGGAGTGATCACTTTCTTTTTAAAGCAGATATAATCATACACTGAAGCCGATTCCAATCAATTGTGTATGTGCAGCCGCCTGATTACTGGGATCGCGAGTTCGAATTTCGCTGGAGGCATGGACCTTCTCCGTTTCGGATTAGGCTTATACTTTTTTCAAATATATTCTTTGCGAGTTTGTGAAACTACATTTTTCAAGCCATATATGTGTATATTTATTAATTTATAAATGTCTATTACTCTAACGTTACAAAATTAATGAAAATCCTACGATATTACCATCAATTACTCAGTGTACTTAATGAATTCGTGGACAGCGGTAGCACAGTGGTTAAGGTGCTGTGCCACAAATCGGACGGTCGCCGGTTCGATCCCAGCTGGTGTCAGTGAATTTTTCATTAACATATAATCCTTCCGATCGCACTATGGCCCTGGGGTCGACCCAGCCTCTAACAGAAATGAGTACCAGGAGTATTTCCTGGGGGTAAAGGCGGCCGGTGCGTAAGGCTGACAAACTTACCACCATCCTGTGCCGTTGTCACGAAATCTGGGAACATTAACTTTCTGGATCCCTCCGGGCCACTCCAGGACTGTAATGGGACTGCTTTACTTTTAACTTTAACTTTTTAAATTTCTTAAATAATAAAAGTATCGAAGAAAACCCCGTAAAAGATTCATATACAGGTAGTTGCCACACTACGGCATGATAAATTACTTTCCTCTGAAATGAAATGTTTCGGTTGGACGAACTTCTGGGAACTGAACCCAGAAACTTAGTATCCATTTTGATGCAAGGAGAAAAGGTCAGTGGCAGAGTGTCTGGAGAAAAAAAGACTGGAGTTCAGGACGAAACACTGTGAGTGATGTGACTCAGTGACTGGTGATATGAAAATGGCCGAAACACTGGAAAGAAAGTAAGACAATTAGACGGTGTACAGACTTATGGACCTACATTACGATAACCAGCACCCAGCTGCAGTTAGAAATGATTGCACTTTGTCCGCTGACCTCGCAAATATATCGCTGTTTTCATCCACGCTTTTGCCCAAACCTCTTCAGTTCTCATGGAGTGTCACAAGTGAGATATTGTGCGGCTTTACCCTCTAGAGGACCCACTTGACTTGTGCTGCTTTCGTACTTGCAGGAACCGATTAGGTTCTGGATAGGGTGTATAAAATGATAGAGCTGGGAATGCCTCAAAATTTCAATAATATTTTTGCCATCAGTGGCGTTTTTTTCATTTCAAATCTTGTATTTTATTCGCAATACTGCATTTCTTTTTTTTATTGTTTATATGCGAATCTGTTAAATTACTTCTATAAGAGAAGACTTGTAGCTTGAGTTACTGTCGTACACACTTTTGAGTATTTGGTTGCCACTTTTCCAGGTCTTTAGCTACAAGCTTCTCCTCCATATTTGTCTTTGTTTTTCTGTGACACTGCTCCTTCATCGTCACAGGCAAGGGTTCAGTATTGATTGATGTGCTGGGTAGACAGAAAGTGTGGTTTTCATATTGCTTTTGAGTTATTGAACTACGATTTCGGTCCACCTTTCCTCTAATCGATCCCCGGGCTAGAAACTGAATCCGGGATCATGGTTCCCAAGATTCCAAGTTGCCACTACATGATTCTCATGTAGCCCTCCCAACTTAAATCTAGTAGTAACCAATTTCATGTTTTGTTTACATGTAAAATAACCACTGCCACCGGGTAACAACCCAATTGCAGTAAATAAAGAAATAAATAAATATTAATATATTATAATCAATCTTACGAATACGCACGCGCCAGGATTGCGAAGCACTTGCCTTGATATTCGATATATTTGTACTACATTAAAAAAAATCGTAAGCTTTGGCGAGTTAATTTCATAACATACTTCCCTTCCTTCCAGGATATTAGTGTCAGAATTTTGTCGCTCAATTATCCCTTCGCCTTTCAATGTTCGAAGTGTAATAAAGATATTAACACAGACGGATTGAGAGTGGCTACTGCTGTTGTCAGAGATGTGTTTCTGTGTAATCTAATTGAAATTTAGCAACTTTTCGTTGTAAGGTACTGTCTCTATCGTTTGGGTAGAAGGTAGAGTGAATAGATTCCTGAAAATCTGTCTTAGATTTTTAGCTGACTACACTATATCACATCTCAGAAGACGGTATTCTTCATAGTCACCATCGACAGAACTTCAATATCACGCGCTGCGAAAATTCCTTCATCCTTTAGGTACCAAAGAGATAAGCCGGAGCAGCATAGTCGGTATTGCGGTCGGGTTACGGTTTGGAATGTCCGGGATTCGAATTCCAGCAGGGTTCCCACCTAGCCTAATATGCATTGGTATTCACTGGGTTTCGGGTGTATTATCTGGGAGTAAAGCGACAGGAGCGTGATGTTAACCACTTACCTGCACCTAGCACCGAGGTTAAGAATGAGTGGAGCAATACCTCTACTTCTTCATTATGCCTAATTGCGTGGACAGGGACGTCTTTACATTTTATGTGCTCTAGAGTTTTTAAATCAGATGACTTTAAGTGAACAGTGCATTGGAGAGGAAATTAATGCAAATTATTCTCAAAAATAGGTAGCTGGCATTCTTTGTAACCGCCATTCCCATCACGCAGATCTCACCTTGGTTATTTCTCCTGCCTTCGGTGACACCGAATGTTCCGCGTGGAAGAAGTGATACGCCGATGAAATAATAATTCGCGCCCTCTTGAAGGGGATGAACACTATTCGAAGAAACTTGGTTTCCAAATAGCAGATTTTACACAACTGGCATTTATTGGCTGGGGCTTAACTTTGCGATTAATTTATGAAAGTGTTTTTTTTAGTACCGCATATATTTTATTCCTCAGTGACTCATAGTGCATATACGCTTGTCTTTTTGAAAGCTCTAAAGTATATAATAAATTTTGAAAGCTATGTGATGCCAACAGTATAATAACTGTTTAATTTTATTCATTTTATTGATTTACCTGTTTAATTCAGCATAATATGGTCTAAACGCTATGAAGGGCAGGCTAGAAATTTTTATTCTTAAACAAGCAAGGGGAAACATAAGTGTTCCAACTTCAAATACTGTGTGTTCCTGAGAGGTTTGTTTCACATTGGCATTATAGCATATTAAGAATCGAGATGTCCAGGATTCTATGTATAATGTAATATATATATGTGGGCCGGGTAGCTCAGTCGGTATAGCGACTGACTACGGGCTGGACGGTCCGGAATCGAATCCCAGTGGGGGACGAGATTTTCCGCCAGTCCAGACCGGCCCTGAGGCCCACCCAGCCTCCTGTACAATGGAGACCGGGTCTTTCCCGTGAGTAAAGTACGGCCGGGGCGTGCTGCTGACCACTCACCCCCTTCTAGTGCCGCGGTCATGGAAGGGTAGAGCTATACCTCTACCCACCCTCTGGGTTAAACCGGGCCTGTAATGGGATTACTTTACCTTATATATAGGTGATGTGTGTATTTATTGGTGTTAAATATTTAAATAACATTTTATTATATTTAGTATAAGAAATATTTTAATGCCATTAGTATTGCGGTGTTCGTTGCAGACATTAAAATGCTCAAAAATATTTATAACTTACCTAATATATCGAAATTTATTTCCCAGACAAGAGCTGTAGTTCTTTATATTACTCGTTTGCAATATTGTTAACTCTTCAATGTATTGTTTCTTCAGTTATATCGCTTTACTCAAGGTTACAGTACTGCGAAAGTTACGGTAAACGTGTAATTAAAGCCGTGAGTAACACACTGCAAGTCGTGGCACCTTTCAACGTAAGTCGCCACGTGGCCTGTAATTAGTTGCGACTATGTGCACCGCCGCAGTGCCTTTGAAGACTGTGAATTGCAAGCATGCAAGACTACAGATTCTCAGATGTAACTGAAGATCATAATTAGAAAATATACGGGTTTCTGATAGTAACAAGTGTAAAAGAAAATTTACTGCAGGAAGTGCCTAACGTGTTTAAGAATCTAAAGTAAAAAATGAAAGAGAGGATGGAGTTACAACTTGATAATTCATAAATAACTGGGAGTTTTCTCGTTTTTAGCTTTTCGTGACCTCAGTTTAATCATTAGACAATAATGTGTAACTTCAGGCTTTATGGGTTTCATCGCGTCGTGCGCTGCAGCTCTGCAACTCTCGCGGTTAGCATACACTGCAATGCAGGTTAACACGTCGGAAAGTTTAAAAATACTACGTGGCTAAATCCCGAAAGCTAAAGTTACAAATAACTTACAGTTTGTTTAAAAAATTAAATGATGCCGTAATATATCCTCATTTGAGGTATTAGAAGCTACATTGCTGTATGTCAGGTGTACTTGTAATGTGGCGTATATTTCAGCATTAAATAGTTATGTAGCATTTTCAAAGTCCGGACGAATCTACTTGCACTACCAGAAGCAGCGTTAAGAAGGACTACATTTTGTCCACACAGGATAATCTTGCGTATCACGTGATTATCAAAACATGCACCGATTGTTTCCTGAACGGACTGATCTTGGTATTTAAGACGGATTTATTTTTTTCTGAGGAAGAACTTGAAATTTTATATAATTTTAAGGTAATTCATCCCCAAGGATGAATTGCCTTAAAATTACATGAAACTTCAAGTACTATATGTGTGTTTTTATTTTCTCTAAGACATTTCTCTGAAACGTTTCTTATTCTGAGAAGAAATCAGCGAGATGATATCATAAATGTAATATTGGTCTTCATCTAAAGTACCTGTTATTCATTTTAGATCTTGATGAAATATATATATATATATATATATATATATATATATATTTGTGGGCCGGGTAGCTCAGTCGGTATAGCGACTGACTATGGGCTGGGCGGTCCGGGATCGAATCCCGGTGGGGACGGGATTTTCCCCCGTCCAGACCGGCCCTGGTGCCCACCCAGCCTCCTGCAAAATGGGTACCGGGTCTTTCCCGGGGGTAAAGTGCAGCCGGGGCGTGCTGCCCACCACTCACCCCCTTCTAGTGCCGCGGTCATGGAATAGTAGAGCTATACCTCTACCCACCGTCTGGGCCACACCGGGCCTGTAACGGGATCACTTTACCTTTACCTGTTATGTATATGTATGAAATTTTATGTGGGATTTAGACTAATTTCAGTCTTCGCAAGTTAGCCTGCTAATTTGAAGGTGCAGTGGGAAGATCACTTAAAGCTTTTACTTCGCTTCAGTCACTTTTAATTCCAACATAAGACAATAAATTGTTGCCCAGATATTGTAACGTATTTTTTAAATCGTGGTGGGTAAAGCAGACAGTGAAGTTAGCAATGCTGCCCGTCATCGGAAATGTTCGAGCCTGAGGCTCAGTAATTCCGCGTGCTCATGAACACAGGCGATCTAGGCTGTTTTCCCTGACATTCATTAATCAAGAGTGGCATTTACCGATCGTCATTAATATATGTTATGAGTGAAATATCCATTGAAATTTCAACCGGAAAATTGGTCATATCCCGTTTCCAGCTACACTTTCCACAGATAAACTTCCCGTGTATCCATTACACGTAATAAACTTTTAGACGCACTCCTAAATCGCGATTCCACTGCATATGCACGCTATGTAACTTTTCTCGCCAAGGATATTGAGTATGATGTCGACTGAGGCATGGGTACATCTCACTAGCTCTTTAAGTTGACACGTTGTGGTCCTGTTATTATACAGTTCACAGTAATGGCCATTTGTTGAGTCTCAAGTGCATATCACCAAGGCTGTGACAGCTGAAATCTGCGTCATGTTACTGTTACTATGGATTCATGTTGCTGTATAACACACACACACAGTCATGAACCGTAACCAAACATTTTAGGTACTTGCGTAGAATTGCGAAAAGCGTCTACTCGCTTCGTCTTTTCTGTCTATATTTTGTCCGTCCGTCCGCATAAAAAAATTCGGTCCCCACCGAACGAATTTTGGTGAAATTTGATATTGGAGTATTTTTCGAAAATCCGTCGAGAAAATTCGAATTTCATCAAAATATAAAAATAATATTTGGTACTTTAGATGAAGACCAATATTCCATTTATGATCACATCTCGCTTAATCGTTCTCAGAATAAGAAACGTTTCGGAGAAATGTCACAGAGAAAATTAAAACCCACATATTATATTCAATTAGTTTGTTTCCGAAAATCGTGCTGTTTATGAGATACTGTGGAAAATGTGGTAGAGCCAGACAAGCCACAGATGGCAATACAGTATGGCGCATGCGATTAGCGTGCTGGAAAATTAAGGCTACAGACAAACACTCAGAATATGAAATACGTATAGTTTTTTCTACTGCATCAATTGTTGCACAAACACTCCTCATTTTTACATTATACATTCATTGTCTGTCTAATTTTCTATACAATGTAAATATTAATTTCCGTCCAGTGTTTGGTTATGCAGTCCCTCAAAACAATCTTTATACACTCTGATTTGAAGAAAAGTCTTTATTTCGTACACCAGGCTTTCGAAATTGTGAACTTGTGGATTATACCCCTACGTTTAAGAAGGCTGTAACCATCTAAGCCAACAACTGGCTCTTAGTCGCTTAATGCAATTCAAATCCCGATATAGCGCCACCCTCACTTATTGTTTGTAAAGGTCTGGGAACAATTTCCCTCTCAACAGTATTTCGATTCACTGCCACATTCGACGAATCGCCACAGATTTCTGTGAACGTGAAGTAGCACCGTGGCGTGGTTGTTTCTCTTTCGAAACCAGGCGCTGGAGGAAAGACCAGCACAAAAGACTTCAGCACATTGTGTGGAAATGCATCCGTGTATGCCCCATGTGCTAAGCGATACTTACCAAACCTCTTATTTGGGGCGACCCTGTAAATTGCCAGCCAAGAGGTCATTTACCGAGACTTAAGTGTTGTTTGGTTGTCCTTAGTTCCTCCTGCAGTTACATCAAAACTGTTTTAAATAAGCCGTGGTCGCTACCGCTTCGTCATATACAAACCGTTCTTATATGTATCTGACTGTTTCCATTTGATAACCCCGTCTTCTTACGTACCGTATGAACTAAACGGCAACACCTCTTCCATTTTGTTTATGAAATGAACGCTAAGTGCGGACAGGCCAAAGCATTAAGTCCCCTTCACTTAGCACATGTACTGTGATATTTCTAGGATTTGGTTTTTTCGTGAATTCGTATTCAAAACATAAACTCTGTTGGAACGTAATTCAATTTCCCGGCGTAACTGCTAAAATGCCTACAGGGGAAAAAATCTCCTTGTTTATGGCTACATGTCTGTTGTCTGATGCAAACTGTTGAGGCTTACAGGTAAAGGTAAATCAGTCCCAATACAGGCCCGAGGTACCCAGAGGGTTCCAGGAAGTTAAGGTTCCTGGATTACGTGACAACGGCACAGGATGGTGGTAAGGTTGTAAGCCTTACGCACCGGCCGGTTTTTACCCCCAGGAAATAATCCTGGTACTCATTTCTGTTAGAGACTGAGTCGACCCCAGGGCCATAGTGCGATAAGAACGATTATGTCAATGAAAAATTCTAATGATACCATCTGGAATCGAACCAGCGACTTTCCGATTTGTAGCGCAGCACAATAACCACTGTGCTAACGCGGTGTTGAGGCTTACAGGTGAAGGATTATATTCGGTGTTCATAAACCATCATTATCATCATCATCATCATCATCATCATCATCACGGATATTGCCCCTTGTCAGAGAAAACCTCTTTTGTTCAGCTGTTTAAATTGTGGTCTCGAAGTTTGTAACGTTATCCACAACATGCAGTCTTACACACAAAGATATAGATAGATGCACTGGAATTGTTTTAAACTATAACAAGTATTATAAAACATATAAAATATAAATGTGTATAGACTCCATTATGTAGAAAATATACATTGTTGAGTCACCGAAATACTATATTTACTCGGACATAACATTATATAATAATGCTTGCCTTCTAAAACTGACTTCTAAATGATGGCACTTGATGGCGCGAAACATGCAGAATAGCTTTTATAAAATTAAACTATAACAAGACTGCATTTAGTTGGTTTCATTTGTCATAATTTTATCACAATGCACTGTATAAACAATGTAAAACACAGAGATATTCGCATTAAAGTTAAAGCTCAAACCCCTAACTCAGCAGGTATTAAAGAAAAACACGTTTATTTTCGCCTCTCGTGTGGCCGAATGCACTAAATTAAAGCATAATTTGGTATTTTCAAACTGAATATACATTGTGAGACGCGACAAGGAATTACATTCCATTATAATGACATTTATGTACACGATAAAAGTTTTATGCTGTTGTTGTCCAGCGAATCGACTAGTATAAGTTACTGTTTGTTCCCTCAGGTACGGTAAGCCCCTACAGCCGGTTGTATTGTATAAATAGACATCATATACGGATATGTATGTATGTACATACTGTAACAGAACCACCTACTTTTTAATCGTGTTATAACCAGTGTATATGCTGGGCGTAAATGAGAATTATGCTTTCCATTGAATTAATGTCCTTCGTTTTACATATTTGTATCCTTGGTATAGTTTGGATAGCAAGAAATTCGTTATGAAACCAAAATTACATGTACGAAAAAGTTAAGAGTAGATTAAATTAAGTCGGAGAATAATTGCCACTTTTTAATCCACAATATTCTGTCTAGTTCCAATACTCTCGTATCCTACCTGAAAGCCCATTTGTACAGAGTGCATTTATGTGTTTTTCAGGGATATCAGAACGAAAAGCGGGTACGTCCCTGTACAGCTATAAGTAATGTGACTTTGTACTGCTGAGAAGGAGAGGGTTCCCTACCAAGTTCGAACTATTGAATTGTATTAAGGGTAATTTTTGTATTTAAAGGGTTAAAATGCGACAATTGTAAATTTGTTCGTGTTTATAATTGAATTAAAATGGTTTATTACACAGAGATTCAGGGTAGTTTCTAATGGGATTATGTGGAACCAACAAAGAGTAACTGGATATAAAATATCCTATTCATTTCTTCTTCTTTACCATAAGCGTACGCACAATAAGATGAGCGAATCAAGTACTATGCATGTGATGTTTAGAAATCCTTGTATGTTAGACGAATAAGGAATGAGACTAACTGCATGACGTTGGGGTAGATAGGAAGAGAGTATTAAGAAGAATCTTACAGAAATAATTTTGGGTTTAAATGTAATTAAACTGGTTCCGTGTAGTCACAATTGGCGGATTCTTAGGAATATGTTTTTTTAATTCGTGTCGCAACAGAATAACGACTATTACCTTCTCATGCAGAACATATATTTTAATGGAATTAGTTGATTATATCTTTTTCTCCTGTGGCGTTTCGGCCCGTGTTCGTAACATGGCCTCCCCAATTATAGTTAATTATACGGTTTGTTATTAAGTTCAAACCACGTGCAAAGTTTCAGTTAAATTCAATCCAATCTGATCATGTTAAACTGTGGCCCAAAAAATATAATTGCGTTGTTGTTGTCAGGCACAGTAACGACTTAGAATGTTAATTACGTAAATGTATTAGTGAAGACATGGCCCCACTGCGCCGAGAACTCTTGTAGCCAAGTAATTAGTTCTGTCAGGTATAGTCACTTAAAATAGGGATTTATTCATGCCAATTATTTTAGACTGCCGGTCCCAGTGGTCCCGCGGTCTAAGGCGTAGGTCTGCGGCCGTTCTCCTCCTGAGATTGTGGGTTCGAATCCGGCCGGAGCAATGGATATCTGTCTGTTGTGAGTGTTGTGTGTTGTCAGGTAGAGGTTCATCTGTCGGGCTGATCAATCGTGATCAATCGTCCGAAGGAGTCATACCGACTGTGGTGCGTCGCTGTGTGTGATCTAGAAACCTCATGAATGAGGAAAATATAGCCCGCGTTAGGCCACAGCGACGCAGGGAAAAAATATCAGACTTAGAACGGGCGGGATTTTTCTGGATTCTACAACCACTTCATTGAGAACATCTGTACTACATGTTTTCATATGGGCCTGCCAATATACATTTTTTATCCACACTCCGCAAACACCATGTAAAATAAGCATTTGTAATTCGTTAATTAAATTAGTTTGTTTGTAGTATTTTTTCCTAAATGGGGAAAAGAGCGTTACGAGTTACCTACGCTGTCAGTTTTTGTGCCCCCGCTTCCAGCCTTTCAACAATTTTACTAAATTTCACGAAACGTGGTACTGAAGTTGTGTAGCTGAAGGAAACCAACCCCTGAAGCCGTAGTTGTTAGTTCTGTACGATATTTCGCAGACTTACATGAATTACTTAATAGTCTAGTAGGATGCATGGACACAGGTTTGATGTCTGTCAAACCGAATACGACAGGGTGATAGCGAAACGGGCTTACGGGATGGAAAAATTGCCTCTGTAGTCCTATATACGAACATCAGCTTGTTTTAATTAATTAGGCAAAGTAATGCCTGTACCGACATCAACATTCTATTGCCGTTTTTTATAAATCTTTTAAATTATTTCAGCAAAATTTAAATTGCGTAATTTGAAGAAGCCAATGCAGAGGCATAAGAGAGAGGGTGGGCAAGTCAAAGAGGGGAATGGTACATAGTGGAAGGAAAGGGAACGTGAGAAGTAGAATAGCAGATACCATGCTGAATAAACAAGGGGTAGGGAAGACCAGTGATCAACTGAAGTGTCTGGAATAGCGGTTTGATAGGCAGGACATAAAGTGCTGGCTGGACTTCCGTGTTGTAACACGCCCATACAACGGCAGTAGAGTGACAGTGCAGCTAGCAGTGTGGGGAGGTTAGGAGAAATGCCACAAGTAGCAATTACTGTAAGTCGATTTAAAGTTATAGGTTAGGGCTATTCTAATGCTATAAAAGGGAACTTCTGGTAATGCTGCTACAGACGATCTTAGCGTAGTTAATACGCAGTCAAATGAATGGAGGTAAGTGGAAACTACTTATACAAAGCTCCGTTCCTGAATGTTGTTACAAGTATCCTTTTGAATGTGAAATTAGACAGAATGTATGAGAATGTAGCAGGGGTGAAAGATTCGCGTGCAATTTAAGGATATTAAGCGGGTAAATATTAAAATTATCCTCCTTCTGTGATATACTCGGAAGTCTGGTATATCGATATCAACGTTTTAGTTTAGATGACACTTGGTTGTCACGTTACTTTAAGTAAGTTATGCGAGAATTTTCTGAAGTCATGTACTTTCAAGATTTATTTGCTTATTTTAGTATCCACATATTATCATCAGTACCTTTCCGTCCTTATCGCCCTAACAGACCGCACAGAGTTTATTATTCACCAACAAATGCACAAGTGATTGTCTTAAAAGCAATATTAAAATTTACATTAAAATAGCTCCGACATGTTTCGGTGCAGGCACACCATCGTCAGGGAGCTCATTATCCGTGCTTGCCAAATTTACACTTTGTTAAAATAGATAATTATGATTTATCAGTGTATGATTAAATCAGTGGTGATGTGGCTGCATGTATTGGTAGTGTCCTTGTTGATGTGTGTATGTCGCACTGTAAAAATACCGCACAGACTTTTACCAATTTTCATTCCATGCATTTCGTCAGCAGTAATTCACATACACCAACATATGCATGTAACAGAAAGTCATACATAAGCTTATACCAGTCTACATGTTTCGCCGAAACATGTACGAGGGTACAAGCATCTGTATGACTATTAATTTATGCTGTAAGCATATGCTGGCATATGTGAATGATACCGCACAGTCGTAGGCTGTGGCTACTTCGGTTTTGTCTTAGAGCCTGGCACCGGCGAGATTTTTATTTATATATACTTCCGGATGTGTAAACTTAATACGAATGATATTCCACATACAATTCCGAAACTCCGAAACCTGTGTCTTTGGTTGCATACCTCTTCCTACGACTTCTCCCACTCATTTCCTTCCACGGAATGATTTTCTCCTTACATTGCCGGACGTGAAGTTCTATTGCACTATACTGGTTTAGTTGATACAGTTTTGGGTAAGTGTTTGGTGAAGTATTGCTCTTAGGTTAAATTGGAGTAGATTAGATTATGTCAGGTCAGGTTAGGTTAACTTAGATGAGGCTAGAGTGATATTGTAGGTCTCTAATTGGATTCGACATTTTAGAGAACACGTGCGATAGACGCAGTCTATTGTGTCCAGTTTGTGGCCTACTGTACAGTAATACTTTGAATTCTTAGCACTACGCATTTGCGGTTGGAGTTGAAAGCTTGTTGCATTTGTATTCCTTAATGATTTTCACTTGCATATTTGCTAATTTGTTGTCTTAAAGTAATTCAGGAGGCCCCGACAGCGGTGTCGATAGAGGGAACTGCTACAGGTTGGACGGTTGGAATTCGAGCTCCGGTGGGTGAAAGAGTTCTAATCTACTCCACACCCTAGCAGACCGCCCCCGTGACCCACCCTGCCTCCTATACAGTGGGTAGCGTGTTTCTTTCCCGGGGTTAAAGAGGAAAGGGTGTAGTGTTGACTGGCCATGGGTAGAGATATATGTCTGCCTTCCTACTGTGCTTCCATCATCATGTTTCAGTGTGACCTCTACGCCATAAAATAATCTAACAAACAGCTGGTGTACATCTGGCATGTCTCAATTTATTTACACTTTTCCTACCGTAGACTTTATCCTCGTAATTGCGCTGTCTTTCTAAACGTTTGTCCGGCCAAACATATTGTACAGATATTCTCTTTTTAGGCAATGAACAACGTTCGTGGAAAACGATTTTACCATTTACACCGTTGTGTGCTGCCTCTTAGTGTAATTCTGTGTATCTCGATTAAGTCTTCCATGTCTCCAGATGCTACTTAAAATGGGACCAAGAGAGGGCAGATTTTTCATGTTTGTGAGTTGTGCAATGACAGTAGCAATTTTGCATGGAAGGTTTTCTCTAGTCATCATATCAAATTCCTAGAAATTAAGCAGAGGTACCTGTTAACGCGCTTATGACTACTAAGAATATCTTCCGGTGTGTGACGACGTGTAGTCTTGTAGAAATTTACCAAGGTGTTTATTACATCCATTTCCTACTGTTCCGAGGCGCCATATGTAAGAGAGCAGTGTTCCTCATAGGCACATAATGGTCTGGCTCTTGTATTATCTGGTGCTTCAGTGTGGACAGTTTGGTCTGTCACATTTTATGTACAACAAGAACAATTTAATTAATTCTTGCAAGAAATAAATTTGTTTGAATTATTATGCAATCTTCACTAAGTGAAAAAATAATATCTTATGGGGAGAAAATGTCCATTCGCCGTTTGTCTGTTTGTGATCTAGTGTCAACGGGTGTATCATTTGTCGTGGTTTTGTGTACGTCACTGTAGGAAATCTTTACAAAAATTGTCGAGCAAGCAGATTCGCTCATAACGTATTATGCAGGAGAGTGTGGGCATACACCTTGTGGGATTTATTGTAGATATAGCCAGTGGCGTACCCAGGAATTTTGTTAGGGGGGGTTCAACAAATTCAGTTGAGGACAGAGGACAGGGGACAGAGAGAACGGGGATCTGGGGGCGGTAGCCCACTAGTCAGGGGTTCTGCAGGCAGCTATAATTTGATACAAGAAATTTCACTTCATATGGTAATATTTTCTTAATTTTTGGTACTTTAAGGCTATTTATGATGACAACCAATTTATGTGTCATTGCTAATGTAAAACAATTGCGAACCTAGGTAAGAATTTTACTGCCTTTTTTTCAGAATTTCTTGGGGTGTTGGCGTCCTAAATTCAGCAATTTTTAACAGTTTTCACAGTCGGGTTGAGTTTGGCACGATTTTGGAGGGCCTTCGGAATTTCGGGGGGGAGGGTTCGGGATTGAACCCCCCCCCCTCTCGGTACGCCACTGGACATAGCGGTACAGATTTTTTTGTTCCGCGGGAATTCGGTCTTTCTTCTCAGCATTATTTCACTAATACTCCATACGCTTTCAGGCATCTTTAAAAGACACTGTATAACCTTAAGTTGTTAAATACCATACCGATGGGTAACGTCTAGCCGATAGGAACCGTATTCTATTTCACCTGTGTGAAAAAATTCATTTAGGTGAGTAAGAGTAAGCTGCAGTAAAATCAGTTGCATGCACTGTTTAAAAGCCCAAGGAAATGCGACAGGTTAGTAATAATTAAGCTGTTGGCATGAATTCTTAATGGAGAGTAGAGCTATGCATTCAGGCTTTCATAACTTCTTGTTCAAATGTAGAAATGAATGTTTAGTTTCGTGTTATATCTGCTCTATTTTCCAATAAAGATTGTGCAAAATTTACTGTACTGAAATATGGATGAGCCACAGATAGTTGGGAAACATATAGTAGATATGAAAAAAGAAAATTCTGCTCAGTACAGAATGGGAACTTGTGACATCTAAAACGGAACAGTGATTTTCGATCTCAGTACTCTGTAATTACAATTTGGGTTAATTTAAGGGGTACGAACAGGTAATAAAACAGCCTTAAACGTGCATTTTGTTAATAACTCCCCTTTATGTTATAAATGGAGTCTTTTTTACTGTTTTCATTCATTTCGAATAGGGACGTAAATTTTATCTTTTATAACTGGCGAATTCAAATGTTGCGAATGCATTTCGCTGTATTCCTTTGCTGCGCCGTAAAATGAACCCCTCAAAGTAAGTAGACTCACATTTGTTTGCACGATACTTTGTGCATTCCCCTCAGAATTGAGATCGGCGAACCTTTATTCGATCATGATTTTATGAAGTTCAATCTAGCGCAGAACGTAGTAGCATGTTTTGAGATCTTATTCTCCATGTTCTGGACAACCACGTCAGCTGTGTCGAAGTAGATACACCTAGTTCTCGTTCTTAATCAAATGGCCGTGTTGGGGCCTGGTGTGATGAAGCCCTGTTCCACGATTTTGGAACTATGAAGTTTGTATCACACGCACACAAACTTTCAGTTTTAAAATTTCAAGAGAACAGAATAATTAAAAGAATAGTGCATGTACGGGAGGATAACACTAATCTTAGAAGGTAGAATTTGATGATTTTGACTGGAATAATCTGGATAAGAAAGGTGACCGGGGGAAGGATTTAGGTGAAACTAAGTATATCAAATCTCCATAAAGTTCCTTTGACCTGTTTTCTGAAAGATGGTGCACTGAGAGCCATTATAGTCTGAGTGAATCAAACGAAGTTTTGATCATACTTTTTACACTTTTCTTCTGGTGTAGTTAAAGTTAGGTACAGGAGATGGTCACAAAAATTGTTGGATCATTTTGGGTTTCGTGAGAGTTGGCGCAGTAAAAGTTATACATTTTAAAGTAAATAAATTTGTTCCCGTTCCCAGTATTTATTGTCTGACTGAACGCAATTCGTTAGAAGGTACCTGCAAATGAGACTGTTCAGTACTTGCGAGTTTGTGAAATTCCGAAAAATCGGCGCTTGGAAAGCCGTATTTGTCTTGTGTGTCTGAATGAAACTACGTTCACAATTCTACCATGGAGTCTGGCGGAAGTTTAAAGTAAAGAGTGCCTTGGAAAAATCTGTATGCTGCGTCGCGAAGTACAGCAATTTTAATCTTCGTAGCTAGAAGAATCTGTTTTTCTTCCTTCAATAAAAAAATGTAAAAAATAATAATACATTTAAAGACGAATAGATTAGTCATTCAGCTAGAGGCATATGCTCTTTGTGTCAATTTGCAGCGGTCATTAATATGGAAAACCATGATTCATAATCCGTCCATTTAATTGAATTTTGCTTTACTCATTACGTCAGTTAAGTCTGCTTTCACACGGAAACTACCCTAATGTGACATCAGACATTTCAAGAGGATCTCGGGAAAATCTATACTGGGGTCTATAGCTGACTGCCATCCGTAGTTGAGACTTGGCTGTCTTCATGGACGTCTCAGCATTGTGGGACATTTCCTTTGTGAAATCACAAAGCAACTGCTGAGCTCTGCATAATTATCTCGTGCTGTGGTCAGGAGTGACCTTGTGGCGAAATGTCGTACCTTCAGACGAAGGCGTGTTATGATCCTCTACGTTCTGAGTGGAAAATATGTGATATTACGTGGCTAAGTCTGACAATTTAACTACCAAGAGACACTGTATGTATAAACTTGGTGCTGTGGCAGCATGCTGCCACAGCACCAAGTTAATATAAGGAAATTAATCAGTGAGTGTTTTTAAAAATGTGGCTTTAGCAAGGAACAGTGTAGCTCCTTGAAGATGATCTTAGGATCGAAACATGTTGGAGCGATTTTAAATGTTTTAATGTAAAATATTGTATGTATGTGCATTGGTTGGTGTGCTGATTAAATGACTCTACGAAATGCACGGTGCAACGATAAAGATAGCTACTTAATTTATTTCATATGAGCAGTTGTTAACTCATTAATCTGACATTTTTAAAGACGCCGGGTTCGATTCCATCAACAGCCTTAAGATCTTAAAGATAACAGGTGTATTGCAGTAAAATGATGGAGCCGGAGCAGTAGTTGGTGTAGGCTACGCACTGTGTGATATAGACCGTCTCCGGTTCCCTCCCTGCCTCCCGTTTGGTAAGTACCGAGGAATCTTTCCTTGACGGTAAAATGGCCGGGCCGGGAGTTTGACAACTCACCTTAAACAAGCGCCGAGGTTAAGAATGAGATATATCTCCGTTACCCGTGTATGTCTTCAAGGCGTGTGCAGGTACTGCGTTACCTTACCGGTTTGATGACAACCAGTTAAGTGAAGGCGGGAGTTGAACAACGGAACGCCGTGTACTGCGATTGCACTTTACATCTACGTACTTCTCAGCACAGTGCTATCAAGCTTATTGAGTCAGTCGTAGGATGAGACATCCCACTGTCATGCTCGATTATATAAACAGATGTACCGTCGGCGCTACTTGTGATTTGCGATATATCTATACAATGAAGTATCAAACACAACAAAACTTTATTATGTTTATTATTGTATTCAGGCAACATGTTTCGATTCTTATAGAATCATCCTCAGGCCCTACTAAGAATACAGATACTTAACTTAGCAATGTTTAAAATGCACTGTGGGATCCCAAACGCTTACATTCTTTATATAATTATGTATAAAATGCATGTGTCGTCATGTTCTTATTATACAATCAGGATACTTATTTCTAAAATTTTAACCGGTACATATGAAGGAGGTTACGTGTATGTATTTAAGATGTGTTGTTATAGAACTTTGGATATTGTTATATATATATTGTTGCTAATTATAAAATATGTATATAAGCGTTAAAACGTTAAAACCATTAAACAACTATGCAGTAATGTTGCGCTTGTTTGGTGATATCGTCCCTATTTTGATATTATATTCTTGACGAAAGTTTAGGCTCTTTTCTCCAGCGTTTGGGATCCCACAGCGCATTTTAAACATTGCTAAGTAAGGATCTCTATTTTTAGAAGGGCCTGAGAATGATTCTCTAAGAATCGAAACATGTTGCCCTAATACAATAACAAACATAATAAAGTTTTGTCGTGTTTGACTGATACTTCGTTGTATATTTATATATGTGTTAAACACTTCGGGATGGCAAACATTAAAAAAATTACGATATGTCTGCTTATTTGTCTATGCCTTAAGGGAATCGTTTTTAATTAAACTGAAATTGCTGTGTTGTTAAGAGTTTCCTTGTTGTGTTTTATTTTGTGTGTACGTGCGTGTTCGTATGTGCGCGTTACTTAACGACGCTGGCGTCGGTGATACATAAATGAATGTGTATCGGATATTGGTGCAGCGATACCGACAGGGGAAGCCGAAGTACAGGGAGAAAAATATGTCCTAGTGTCACCTTGTCCACCACAAATCTTACGTGGACTGCTCTGGTACAGAACCCCGCCCTGCGCTGTGAAAAGGCCGGCTACAACCGCCCGAACTGTGACACCGCTTGAAAGGTTTAGGAAGTGGCATGACTGCAATGCTGACTTTGTGCGTGTGTAAGCGCGTGTGTGCGTGTGTGTATGTGTGTGTGTTTGTGTGTGTGCACGTGTACGTGTGCATGTACGGAGCGTGATCGTAGGTCTACGTTTAGGCTACTAGTGCCAGTTTTCATATATACGGAGCGCTGAAGATGGATGGTAGCTTTCCCCACGTTTATTTGCCAGCGCATCCGAACGTGCGCAAAGTCCCGTTTGACATTATTTGCCAACAGTAACCAAATTCGAATGTCCCATAAAATAATATGTAAAGCCAAAATATGTTTGTTTATTTCTTCGACGGTAATACCCTACAAATGTCTTGGACCTGTCACCTACTGTGAACAGGTGTAACTGGCAACCTCCTGACAGACATCAGACTAGTGACAACAATCAGCGGTATACAGCGATACCTCGGCTAACGAGTGACCCTGCTAACGAATTTTTCGGCTAACGAACTTTTTTTCTCTGTTTTTCGGACTCGGCTAACGAATGTTTTAGTGGATGCGCGCGCTAACATAAAGCAGCAAACATGAACGGTCGGGCCATTCCAGGAGCTTATCTTTTCCGTCTGTATGTGTGT
>Ga0131853_10007635_pt1 | contig 19613 bp, 11 predicted proteins | sample TergutLab28metaG_FD_92764 | JGI IMG/M metagenome (GOLD analysis project Ga0131853, IMG submission 92764) | Labiotermes labralis P1 segment gut microbial communities from Petit-Saut dam, French Guiana - Lab288 P1 (version 2) (version 2) | ecosystem: Host-associated > Arthropoda: Insects >... | reverse complement strand
GCTGAGTGGACCCCGTTCCAGACCCACTACTACTCAGAAAATCTGGTAGCGCCGGGGATCGAACCCGGGACCTCTGTATCTGTAGCCAGAAACTCTGACCACTAGACCACAGAGGAGGTCAATAAATAAATAAATATATATATATATATATGACTGAGGTCGTAAGTTTAGAATTTGTGCTATAAAATGAGTTTCAAATCAGATATCTCGTGCAGAGAAACGAAAAAATAACATTTAAAATCTCACTTAAACCCTGTTTTTATAGCGCAAATTCTAAACTTACGTATAAAGCAACATTTCACCTGTTGTTTTATATGGGTGTGAAACTTGGTCTCTCATACTGATGGAGGTACATGGGCTGAGGGTACGTGGGTGTAGGGTGCTGAGGAAGATATGTGGGCCCAAGAGGGACGAGGTAATAGGGTAATGAGGGACAGAGTGAAATGACGAGCTTCGTAATCTGTAGCCATCAGCAAATTTTTTAAGTGATAAAATCAAGAAGAATGTGGTGGGCGGGGCATGAGGCACGCAAGGGGGAGTAAAAAGTTTCATATACAGTTGTGCTGAGAAAGCTTGAGGGAAAGAGACAAATTGGGAAACCTTGGGGTATAGGCGAATATAATATTTATATTGGATCTTCAACAACCCGGATAATGGGCATGTGCTAGATTGATCTGCGTGAGAACAGGAACAAATAACGCGTGCCTCTGAACATGGTAATGAATTTTAGTTCCATAAAATGCTGCGATATTTTTTATTAGTCTCGGAAATTTAGATGCCGGACTGCTGGCTAGAAGTCAGTACTCGGAAGGTCCTGCTACCGGCCACCTCGACACAGTTTTTTCTTGGTTTCCCTGTGGCTAAAAGCAAATGCTGAGATGGTTCCCAACATTCCAAGTTGCCACTACATGCTTCTCATGTAGCCCTCCCAACTTAAATCTAGTAGTAACCAATTTCATGTTTTGTTTACATGTAAAATAACCACCGCCACCGGTTAACAACCCAGTTGCAGTAAATAAATATATTATATTATAAAGACTGCTTTCACAAGAAGGATCCTGCTCCTTGGAATGAGTCGTGATTCCTTTGCACCATTGCTTTGTGTTAACAATATTGTTTTTCTTTCTCCTGCCCGAGAAAAGAATATTGTGCCTCTAGCAAGAACTGAAATTTTTAAAGTTTAATTTTTTCAATTGAAATATTATTAAAGAACGCGAGTTTTTTCCGTCAACTTTACAATTGTTGAATAATTTGGAGAAAAAATTAGTTAGAAATTCTTATTGTGGATGGAAGAGATAGTTTACAGGCACGAAGCCTTGTTATTAATGCACTGAATAAGCGTCTGCGGACAGACGAAACTGGGTGGTCCTTTAGGCTGAAGTTTGATCGTGACGCAAACAAATACCAGCTTGCTTAAGAATCTTTATTATTGATACAGATCATCACACACGGCCTCGGACTGGGCGAAATTATTTGGCAAGTTATAAATTAAGGAGATAATATTAAATGGATCTTAAAGTAGTAAGTGAAGGTGAGGATACAATTTAACTGGTATAGTACACACACCACTGTCGGAATTATATGTACGTGGTAATGAAACTTAAGCTTTCGCAAAGGATTAGAAAATACATTGTCTAGCCCAATGACGTTAGCTTCTACGAAAGGACCCTGTTATGTGGAAATAGTAGTTAAAGAATTAATGGCACTCCGCTAGAACGTTAATTAGGGAAATGTTTTACAGAAGCGTACTTCAACTCGCCGTCCTCGTGCACACAAATTCTAAATATTTTTCACTACAAGTATTTAAGATAATATTTAGTTCATTTCCTTCTCACGAAAGTCGCCAGAGCACACACATTGCTGCATTATGGAGTGTGATATGATAATGATAGAGCCAACTAGCAATATCTCTTATGAACCTCGCATATAATGGCTTCACTTTATTGGAAAAACGTGACGTCCCTAACATCTTAAACTTTTTACTAGGAAATAGTCATCTTCAGGCCTATTATTTACAGGTTAAGTCACGGTATGCTGTGCACACATTGGGATCCCATTGTGTTTATATCAGTGAAATATTTAAGCCATATCATTTGCCTAGGAGAGTAAAACTTGAAAAGTATGTATTGTCCTAGGCAAATGATATGGCTTAAATATTTCACCTATGTAAACATACTGGGATCCCAATGTGTGCACAGCATCCTGTGACTTAACCTGTAAAGAATAGGCCTGAAGATGACTATTTATTAGTCGAAACGTGTAGCCTACATATTACCTTGTGTAATAAAAACAGTTGTGCTGACGTACAAATTAGTATTACAATACGTATTCAAGCACTTCGTGGTGTCTTCGTTCAAATTTCTACTAGGAGTGAAATAGTTAATTACTGGACTCAGGCCTAATCAAAGTGATTAGACCGTCCCTTCGGCAAATTGCTAATTTTACACGCGTATAATTTTTGCTGCGGCTAGATACAAAGATACAAAGATACAAAGATCAAGATATGGACCATTGAACTTACAGTGAGGGACAAATTACCATTTTTACTGAAATAGCTGTTATGGTGCAGTAACTATATTTTTCCCTGTTGTTCTGTATGAGTGTGAAACTTGGTCGCTCACACTGAGGGAGAAACGTAAGTTGAGGGTGTTCGAGACTAAATTTCTGAGGGAGATATTTGGACCTAAGAGGGACGAGGTAACAGGGGAGGGGAGACGACTGCATAACGAGGAGCTTTAAGATCTGTGCTCCACACCAAGCACTCTTCGGGTGGCAAAATCAAGAGGAATGAGATGAGCTGGGCATGTGGCACGTGCAGGAAACAGGAGAGGTGCATTCAGTGTTTTTGTGGGAAGACCTGAACAAAAGAGACCACTTGTTAGATCCAGGCGTAGATAGGAGAATAATATTAAAATGGATCTTCATGAGGTTGGATTGGGACGAACAGACTGTATTGATCTGACTCAGGATAGGAACAGGTGGAGGGCGCTTGTGAATGCGGTAATTAACCTTCGGGTTCATTAACTTGCGGGAAATCCCTTGAGTAGCTGAATAACTGTTAGCTTCTCAGGAAGGACTCCGCTCCATGGAGTTTGTTATTTAGGACTTCCGATCTGCCTATCAGTGACCCTTGATCCCTGTTTTATGCTACAGCTTCTTGTACAACTTAGAGTTCAAAGTTCATCAGATTCTTAGTGTGAAATCTCCTCATCTTCTTCATATACTATAGTGACGGTCCCATTTTCAAAATCCTGTTTCTTCCCATAGAGGTCTCTAGTAAGGTTCTAAAACGTATTGACTGGCCAAAAATGATCTTGGGATGCAATATGTCGCATGATTTTTGGGTATGTGCATTCTGAGACACGCGACCTCTCGGTTAACAGCCAAAATCTCCATTACATATTCCTTCAGTCTTCATAAAGAGCTAACACACCATTTGCTTAGAATGAGAACAGATCAGATAATTATATCACGTGTTTAGTCAGTCCTGCGCGGTCAGTACGACGATCTTCTCTACTCTAATGCTTGTTGCCTTAAAACGCGCAAAGTATGGCTGTATATATTAGGTAGGATTGCATACAACTAGATTTCACCCTTGAAGAGAACTTGAATTCCAGTTGCTATGCAAAATCATTAGGAATTTCAAGACTTCGATTGGTGAGTGCAACAAGAGACAGGTACTGTACTTAAAGACCTATGTACATCTACAATAATATCTCCATAAAACATTCTTAGCATGAGATAAGTTTCAGACAAATTCGTACAGAAAGTCAAGTCGTACATTTTATGTTCTACAACATTTTTTTTCCCGAAAATCGCGCGGTTTATGAGACAATGTAAAAAAAAAAACACACAAAATAGATTTTTGCGTTTCCACTGCACCAACGGCTACGCGAACGCGCTACAGTGATCAGTACGTTACCTTAAACCTGCACCGTATATATTGTTAAGCGCGCTGTTTCATAGTGCACTCCATTTCTATGTTCATACAGGGTCGGTGACAAAAGAATAAATATGGAGCACCAATGGAACGACACTGACGAGGGAAAACGAAAGCAGCTGGACAGAAACCTGTCTCACTGCCACTTTTTCCACCGCAAATCCCAAATGGTCCGACTGCGCTTGAAGCCAGTTCGCCGCATTGACAGGCCGAACAAATCCCTGAGCCATGGAATACTTGAAATTTACTGAAAGTTGTCCATAGTCTGAGGTTCATATTTCCTCCACAGTTCGGCAAAGCTTCGGGAGTTCGCTTCATTTCCGTTGTCATTCACAGATTATCACAATATCGACATCATTTATAACACAATAATCTGATAATGTAATTTCCAGGATTTCCCCTCTGGGTTAATTACGCACTGTAGCTGGGGAAAATATGTTCATGAATTTCACAACTGCTGCAAAATGTCACAGCAGTGGCACTAAAGAAAACATTTCACTTAGAACATTAAGATTTAGAAATATTACTCCATATAAATACATTAGACACGGCCTGCTACAGGAACACTGTGAAATCACTCTAGTGTTGAATACTTCCGCTATGATTTTGAACATATCTTAACCGACACTTTTATTGACGTTATAACCGAAGTACCGTGCTGCAATGCCGACAGACGCGTAGGCGCCTCCTGTTTGCTTCATAACGACAGATTATTTTCGGGAATCCCTGCCACCTGGCGTAATTTTTATGAAATGTTAGAATAACCCGTTCTATGTAACCAGATTACAGTAGGCATTTTTCCTACGCTGCCGATCCCGATGGCCGCGCGGTCAACAGTCGCTCGCTTGCAGTCAGGTATTGGTTACTGTGAAGGGCCGATCCCTCGTCTAGAGAGTCCTACCAAGTGTGTGTGTGTGTGTGTGTGTGTCTATCACTGAGTATGATCAGATGTAATTACAACCCTCTACATATACTTTGAGTATGCAGAAAGAGATAAAAATAAGAAATGAATAAATAAATATATAAAGAAAGGAAGAAAGAAAGGTTCTAGTCACACTGCAATTTGCTGTGTGTGTGTTCTAGCTAACAACTAAATCTCACTAACCAATTGGCTATTTAGGCTGTGCATAGAACATAATACTTTTCTCGACCTGTCGGTCTAGATATTACATAAAATGACATAAAATACGGAAATCTAAACCTTATTCTCATTTTATCTGTTAAAATCAAATTTCTAACTCACACGACAAACACTGGGTGTCCTTTTCAGTAAAGGATTAATGCTGATTGCTGAAATAATTACTGTTTCTTCAGATGAGAATCTTATATAACCCGCAAATAAATTCTGTATGCAAAAAATTCAGAGATGTTTAAATGCAAGAAGCGATAGGTAAGTACAGTAATCGCTGAGCTTTCAGTAGCTGATAGTTCAGTCATGAACCAGGAACTGTGAAACGCCAAGCTGCAAGCCAGCCCGATTGATTGCTCGCCCTGCGTGCAGCATTTGTTGCTGCTGCAAATTGGATCAATCCGCAGGTATAAAGGAATAATTTCACAGCCCTCCTTTCCTCTCCTTGACATTAACTGTTTTAATGGCGGACTGTGTCTTTGTTTGCAAAGATTTTGTGCGGGGGTGGAGCTGCTCTAGGGGAGGTCTGATGATTGCCAATCACAAATAGTTGGAGCACCGCTTTCAGTGATGCGTTTTGTTATCGCCTGAAAAAGGGGAGATTCACTGCGCTTGCGCAATAAAACGAGAAGCTGCAGTATTGAACGCCCTGCTCTCTGTTGGCGATGAGACCGGAAAATGGGTAGGAGGGGGTGAGGCAAACGAGAAGAACCAGCAGCTTCGCAAATGAACATGAAATACCCATTTCGCTATAAATGTGTTTGTGTTGTACTGTGATTAATGTATAATCACATCTCCATGATATCCACACAAGACTAGGCCTCCAGCCCTTTGAAAGCTTTTCTTTTTCGTGTGTTAATAGGAGATAAAATCGCCAGAATCTTTCTAAAGCGCTTTTGTTGAAAATTTTGTACATGCACCACAAAGTAAAAAGTCCAGTTTATGACGTCACGCTCACCCATATTCGATAAAGACAGGATTTTCAGTTTTGCACAATGAGATTTCGTTAAAATTTATTTAACTGACTGATTAAACATTTGATTATTTAACGACTTCTTGCAGTGCTTCATTCGAAGCGATAAACGTAATATTTTAAAAGTTTGTTTCTACATTAAATAAAACAGATCCCCATCACCAATACAAAGATCATTCTGTTAATAATGTTAGAGGAAAGAAATCATTACTTACCGTGAGAAAAAATAAAGTACAAAAAAGAAACGGGACAAAAAAATTCTGCTATTTAATTTTTAAAGCAGGCTCGTAGAGAAATGGTTCTCAAGGTGTGATTCGAGGAACCCTAGTCGTCCGCGATGACGTCTCAGTGTGTCCGTAAGTTTATTCTGGTCCTGGAATAAGCTGGAGAGAAGAATAATGTATTGAAAAGCGTCAATATTTTATAAAACTTGTTGCGGGTTGAAGTGTTTCTCATAATGGACTACAATTCCTAAGGCTTCTGCTGTACCAGAAATTTGAAGAATAATGGTAGGGAGAACAAGACAGAGTACAGCACGTGGCTACGATTGCAATGTGAATGTGGCCCATGCATGGTGAAAGTATAATAATTAAGAAGGACAGCAGTTACAAAGAATCTGAAGGTAATTTGCCGAATTTGGAATGGTGGAAGAGGCAAGGCAACAATAAAGTTCCATTCCCAGGGTGCCTGTTAGCCCGGTCGAGATCAGATGTGTTTACCAGAGACTTATTACCCTCCAGAACTGTTGGTTACCGGAATATGATACGATAAATTTTCTGCTAGGGAACGGCAATTTCAGATCAGAATCACCGCACAGAACTGAAATAATAATGTGGAAAGATGCAGATAATGTCAGCAAATTATCTCCATATATTTTTCTACACTTACTTCCCTACAAACCGCCTCGAATTTTCTTTAGATATAAATTAACGCATTGTTTTGCACCCCCATCCCCTCAAGGACAAAAGACATTTCTTTTATCGTTATACGCCCAGAACGGTTCTGGGGTCCACCCAGCTTCCTACTCAATATCACCGCGCTTTTTCTAGGGGTTAAAACTGCCTGGGTGTGAGTTTGACCCCACTCTTTCGTCTAGAGCCAAGGTAAAAAAATGCGTTGCTCGGTACGTCTATTCCCCTTATGTCTTCAATGCGTAGACAAGGTCAATTTCACCTTTTCTAGGAGTGTCTGCAAAATTGCGAAAAGCAACTATTACTTTTGCCATGTCTGTCTGTCTGTCTTTCCATCCGTCCGTCCGTCCGTATGGAACATCTCGGATCCCACTGAAACATCGAAAATCCCCTGAGAGAATTGTAATTTTATTAAAATCTAACAAGCATAACGGTGCGTCACGTGATTACCTACGCACAGTTATGATAATATCTCGCAGAGTTCTTCTGAGGATGATAAACGATCAAAGTTGTAGAGAGAATCAACACACCCATTTTCGGAAAATTTCGCCTTTGGAGATAATGTGAAAAATATGCGTTAGAGGTGGACACACCACAGATGATAATGTGATAAGACGAATCTCTCAGAATCTGTATTACTTACTGCTTTCTACGACAAAAATGGTTAAGCGAACGCACCACGTTATTACGTTATACGTAGATTGCCTGGCTTGTTGTCTTGAACTACAAAGTAAGCAGGCAGTCAGCAGGCTATTAAGCAGCAAATTGAAGGGTGATAAATGACGAACTCTAAATGGTTTAGATGCAAGAAGTCGTGGCCTATGTGTAAGGTACTACCCACATGCTTTCATTGATGAACTGCGGGAAACAGCGGAAGTACCCCGAGAAGATAATCGCTTCTCAGTCCAACACTCGAACCCGCAACCTCCAAATATTACGTAGCAGTAATTCCTACCAGAACACCTGCCCCATAAGAGTACGTACAGGAACAGTAATCATTGTCACTAAAAGCCACACAACACAGACAAAGAACCATTAAAACAAATTTCTTCAAATGCTACTCCTTTGTCTCTTACGTCAAAGACAGACCACTGATCATTAACACCTTCACAGTCTGCATTAGCTAGTCTCAAGGAAAGTGTGAAGAAGCTGTCTTTTCAGCGTTGAAATCAGGAGGAACAACACGTGAGAAGAACCAGTGATTTCTCTACCTTGCACATGCGCATGTATCAGATTTGTACCTTAACAAGAACTAACTGACGAATTCACAAAGTCAATGGAGCAACAGTCTTCCATTTAAAGTGTAATAGACATCAACTTTCATGGAAGAGGAGGCTGTTTACCACGTTACTAACAGCTACTGTCCGGTCCTCGTTCTGGGCCATAAGGATCTTTCCACAAAACACACACACACACACACACACACACACACACACACACACACATCTTACAAGCCAAATTAATTTTATCCTCCCCACAGTGTATTTAAATCGAGCATAACTAAAATGAGAAATACACAAAATTTTCAAGTTCACAAAACCTGACGCAAAGAGATAACTCTGGAGAAGTAAGCAGGTAACCATCACCATTTCATAGTCCGTCTCACAAGAGGTTCATAAACTTTTCCAAAGCGAGTTCTCCACAGAGTGCGATCTAGTGCTTCCTCTTTCAATTTCCGGTATCCTCAAATTTCTTTAAGGTCATCCAGTATCTGCTTACGTTTTCTTCCTCGTCTTCCCGTCACTTCTGCTCTTCCCTCTATTTTTAATTCAGTATTTAGATTTAGAAGGCAGTTCGTACGCAAGATGTGAGCAATCCATTTAGCCTCCTTGTTTACATTGTGTACAGGTTGTTCATTCCCGCATTGACTTTGTCTAATACTTCTTCATTTCTCAGAAAATCGGTCCAACTGATCTTCTCCGTCCTTCTCTAGCATCACATTTCAAAACTAAGAACACGTAGGAAGAAAAAATGAAAACTGATCTCAGAGATTTTGAGTGGGTGGATTTGCATGGCTGAAGGTAAAGGCCAATGACGTAGCATTTGGAAAGAAGAAACAAAAACTCAAGGCCCTAAAAATGTGGTAAACTTTCGACTATCTGAGGGAAGGTTAGCTTCCACACAATGGCTGTTGTGTACATTTAGTGGCATTACTACACAGTCTTATTATATTAAGCTCTCTAAGTTAGAGGAGAGTGAATTTTTTGAATGCGTTAGAGACTACTACATAGCTTTTCAAGAATACTGATTAGTTTATTGTTGGCTTAATAGACAAGCTATGAAAATTATTATTATTATCATCATCATCATCATCATCTCCTTTATGCAGGGTATTTATACTTATATTCCTGAGACAAACTATATCCTTAGGGAATACAGTGTTGCAGCTATTCTGTTGTTACTATTCATGGTGCTTATATCGTTAGTTCCAGTGTTGAATCTATCGTACTTTTACATTAGTACTTTCCGAAGTATGTGTGCAGTGCCCAAAATGGCTGTTTTCTGTAGTTCCTTGACTTCATGTTTTCCTGGTTATTATTATTATTATTATTATTATTATTATTATGTGTTACTAATACAGCAAAGAAGTTGGCCGGGTAGGTCAGTCCCTATAGCGACTGAGCTACGGGCTGGACGGTCCGGGATTGAATGCCGGTGGGGACGAGATTTTCCGCCCGTCCAGACCGGCCCTGGGGCCCACCCAGCAACATGTAAAATGGGTACCGAGTCTTGCCCGGGGGTAAAGTGCGGCCGGGGCGTGCTGCTGACCACTCACCCCCTTCTAGTGCCGCGGACATGGAAGAGTAGAGCTATACCTCTACCCACCCTCTGGGCCACACCGGGCCTGTAACAGGGTCACTTTACCTTTGGACCTTTTATCACAGCAAATAAATTCATAAAATTTTATCCTGCTATCCGCTGTCTCATATTTGGTTTAAAATACAGGAATGCGCCGCATAACGACGTTTCGGTCAACGACGGACCTCATATACGACGGTGGTCCCAAAAGATTATAATACTGTATTATGATATTGTAATACTTACCATTGTGCTACAATTGCCTACAGTATTCAGTACAGTAACATGCTGTACAGATTTGTAGCCTACGAGCAATAGGCTATACTATATAGACTAGGTGTGTATTAGGCTATACTATAGTATCTAGGTTTGTGTAAATACACTCTATGACGTTCACACGACGAAATCGCCTACCGACCGATTTCTCAGAACGTATCCCCATCGTTAAGCGACGCATTTCTGTATAATCTTTGGTTCGTAACCCTGGCGACAGAGTCAGAACAGGCGGCCGAATCTATGAATCTCAACTCCAACTTGAAGCGGCTTTTCATAAGATAACATTGTAATATTTGTAGTGACGTCATCAACCGCATTATGGGTGCCAAGCCTATCGCGTATTCCTATATCATTATGCATCTTTCAAGCGAAGTTACTTTTGCAGCCAAGGAATTTAATGCTAATTCCTGCCGCGTTTCTTCTGCTTCTTTGTTACCGAATATGGACCTTTCACTGTTGTATATTGCTAATGGTTCTTTGAAACGTTTGAATAATTTATAATGTTTTTATTCTTGGAGGCCCTTTTACCACCGAATCTGTAAAGTCTGGCACTGATAGACATTTATACATTTTTTTAAATACATGTGCAGACAGGGCGCTCAAAAATTTTAACATTTTCGAATCACTGAGATTTCGAATCACATATTTTAGAAATAAAAGTTATTAATGTATGTATCATGCAAGATAAACACGGAAAATATTAAGAATATAATTATTACTTTGCATAACATTTGGTTATATAAATATTAGAATTATATCCTATAGTTATGTAACGTGATGAACCATTGGTCATGTTTATTGTTTATAGTCTCTACTTTAGTTTTTTTTATGAAGGCCTAAATGTATTATGTTTGTATTATCATCATATATGGACGATATGTCTCCTATCACGTTATGCTGATGCATGTTCTGCAGTAGTGCTAGTTGCTGTACTGATGCCTCGTGCTAGCTACATTTACAATTAACAAGTGATTACCTGCTGTGATCCTATGTTGCTTTACATATTTCGTATCACGCAACAATAGGAGGTTTGTAATTAACAGCTAACACTTTAAATACTCGTATCATTAGAGTAGCGAGATTTAATAACAGGTCTAAACAATTATTATATTAATTAATTAAATTATTTATTTCGCTTTACTATTTTTTTTTTATTTAAGGACGTTGCCAATATTCTGGATAATACTGCGTCGAATGACAGGCCACTTGGTGAACAATAAATTAACAGTTATTTGCAAGTGATGTGTTTGTTTGTGGTATCACCCGTGTCATTTTACTATGGCATTTTAGAAATTCAGGAAGGCTGCACCCCGGATATTCGTTTGAACATCTGCACTGGGAAGTTACCAGCATACGATAAGTTGTTGTGATGTCTAACAAATATCAATTATGTAGATACAACACTGGAATAAGTCAAACATAAAGAGGACGTGAGAACGGAATATGCTTGAAACTAATAAATGTTGCATGGTTAAGTCCGATTTCATGTCACGTGACGTATTCTTCGAAAAAGCCCTCGAACGACTTCCCATTCGACTGTACAGATGTAAAATACAAGAAATAACCAGCACGCATTCTACGTCTATCACGAATAATATTTATAATTACGGCACTGCAGCAGAAACACTCCTAGTATAAACAAAGCAAGTGTATATTTACTGTCCAGTTGTAGACGACTGCTTGCTACTTTCATTCAACCAATATGTCTAATCAGTAACAAGTGGCGATAATGTGGAGGAGTAGAGGCACATCTCTGTCACGGCCTCGTATAAAAAGCTGGCAATTGCAGTGCTGATCATATCTGGTGCACAGTAAGGCAGAGTAATAATCCGGTGACACAACTGCATGTAGCGTGTGCCTTCCTTTCTGTAATTTTATTTAGGCTAATAACGGCTTGTAACGTGTAATAGGAGCCTGTTGAAACAGCAATCCAAATTTTCCATCCCTATTTCAATGAAACGTGACGTTTTGGAACACAGCACGTATAAATATGTTCAGAATTTTATATCGTACATACCGTGCACCGTCCGGGGATCGAATCCAGGTAGAGGTGAAGTTTTCCGCACTCATGCAGACCGGCCCTAGGGTCCACCCAGCCTCCTATACAATGGGTACCGAGTCTTTCGCGGGGGTAAAGCGGCCTGGGCATGGCGCCGACTACCCACCACTTCCAGCACCGAGGTTATAGAAAGAGTAGAGCTATACCTCCGTTCCCCTCTGGGCCTTCGTGGCCTGTTGTAGGGTGAACTTTACCTTTTAACCTTTACCATACCGTGCACCATGTTCAGTACCGCACTTTTATTTTCAAACTGTCATATTATCACTGTTTTTCTTCTTAACACCGAAAAGCACAGGATCAAGAACATGTGAGTGAAGAAATACAGTGCATTGCGCGAGATTTGGTGGATTATATGCTCAGTGTTGCCGAAAAGAGTGAAACCTGCCTGTATGGATCAAAATATTTGTTTGATAGAAGGTTCCGTTCAATTACGGATCGTCGGATCTCCAGATCATCATAAATATAAAATTTTCCGCTAAAGACAGTTTTCCGTTGTGTTCACGTTCCGTTTGAAAAAGGTCACACTGTTCAAAAGTTAGTCCCAGTGAATAATTAAACATCGTGTGAAACATTACAAAAGCCAAATAAATGTATAATTTGTCTCTGACACTTATATTAAACTAATGCACGCACATTAACATTAAAAATTAAATCTTCTGCATGTTTCGATCGTGTAGGTGATTTTTAATGCAATATAAGCATGACAGACAAATTTTGAATTTCTTTGGCATGTGCAATATTTTGTTATCAACGCACGGAAAGAATAATATTAAAAGAAGCACCGATTCTTGAAGGTGGATACGTGAATGGTGTACATTTTTTTTATGGCGTAAGAGCCCCCCAGTGGGCCAGGACCTCCTCACTGTCGAGGCTTCACGATCACACTCAGACACACCACTTTCGGTAGGACTCCTCTGGACGAGTTACCAGTTCGTCGCAAACACCTTTACCTGACAGCACACAACACTCACATGAGACGGACTTACTTAACCCCGATGGGAGGTAATGGGATATAGAGTACAGGTGTCAGCTTCACGCCCTGGCCGCTTTACCTGCATAGAAAAAAAAGTCGTGGCCCACTAAATACGCGGCTAGCAGAGCTTAGCGTGTTTCAAACTGACGTCCACCAGAACTGAGGTAAAAAGAATTAAAGATGGAAACCATGACACATTAACGGCCTTTGGATAAAGTTCGACGTCTGATGAAAAATAACATAGGACGAGATCTGCGCTCTTCTGGGATATAACTCAGCGTACGCTTGTGATTCCTTACCGACGTTTCGGGGGCAACGTATTGGTCTCATCTTCAAGGGTCAATAAATCGGATGTTGAGCCTAAAGTTTCCTTATCCACTATGCTGTCCATTTGGCGAGGCTTCATTACTTGGTAATGAATTAGACCAGACGCGGGCAGAAAACAACTGCAATAGGCAAGCTGCTCCAAGCTGAGTTCAGCCTACTCGTTGCTCAGTAAATTTCTGGTCCTACGGACCTCCTCTTTAGATGTTACACAATTGTACCTCTGCACATTGGTCTCCGCTAAAAAGAGGCAGAGAGTGGTGCTATTTGTAGACTGAACCGCAGCATGACCTGACTCTTACGCCAGAATTCTCAACTGATAGTACGATTTTGTTTATAGAATTATTATTGTTAATAACTCGTAGTCAACGAAGTAACTGACTAAAGAACTAACGAACTAACTCCTTCAGCAGCTAATTGTTCTTTGTTTAGTCAAGAAATTCCCCGCATTATGTGGAACTCGAACGTTCATCACCACTTTCACAAGAGGCGGCCACTCTCCTTTTCCTGAGCCCCCTCCCATTCTCATTCTAGAAGATGTTTTATAATTATCGTCTCATTTATATCTAGCTCTTCAAAGATGTTTTTTTTCCTTCAGGTATCCCGGCCAATTATTATTATAAATTGAGCCTAATACTTTTTACCACTTTCTTTATGCCTTGCACTGTACCTGTGTACGTCTCCATGAGAAGGTGCTTCGGAAGGAAGAAACGTAAGGTAATTACTTTATTTATAAATATTGGAAACATCATACATAATTCGAATCCCACGTTAAGACATGAGTTACCATATAAGGCCAAAATCTATATCAAACTTCTAAACTATTGCTGGGAAAATTATAATCTTAATCTTCTGGTTCACCCTAAAATAGGTTCAAGGCCATCGCAACATATGCGACTGTATAAGAATTTATAATGTCTACGAAGGCCTAAGCTACATATCAGTTTTTCTGAAAATTGGTTAATCACACAAGCGCAATTCGTTTCGAATGAAAAAAAGTGAAATGCCAAATTGACGCAACTAGGTAATTTTATTGCTGTATTTTAGCTCGACTTGTTTCGGGTACATACGCCCAACATCAGGAGCATTAGATGTTGAGTTGCAGCATACGGTTTTCTGCACCGAGTTTTTGGATGGGTGGTGGTCTTGAGAGCCGCTGCGTAGTTCGTGTGTACGGTGCGGTTGGTGCCGTGCGAGTCGCACTACGCACTGCGACCTACACAGCAGCTCTCAAGACCACCACCACCCATCCAAAAACTCGGTGCAGAAAACCATATGCTGCAACTCAACATCTAATGCTCCTGATGTATGTACCCGAAACATGTCGAGCTAAGAATACATTCAGTAAAATTACCTAGTTTCATCAAGTTGGCATTTCAACTTATTTCATGAGGAAGATGCTCGGTCAAACAACCCCCAAGCAATTCATTTCGTTAAGAAATTAAATATGCTAAGTTATATTACCATGAAACATGCTAGTTTTATAACATAAAAGATATTACGTTAATTTATGAAACATGTAACATTACTATGGAATATGATGGGTTATGTTGCCATGAAATGTGTTAGGTTTTTTTATATGAAACGTTCTAAATTATTACCATCAAACATGTAGGGTACATTACTATCGAACATGTTAGATTATGTTACCATGAAACACGTTAAGTTTTTACCATGAAACATGTTGGGTTATTTTACCATGGATATACGAGGTTATATTACCAAGAAACTTGTTAGGTTATTTCACCATGAAACATGTTGGGTTACGTTACAATGGATACTCTAGGTTATATTACCACGAAACATATTAGGTTACGTTACCATGGATACTCTAGGTTATATTACCATGAAGCATGTTAGGTTACGTTACCATGGATACTCTAGGTTATATTACCACGAAACATATTAGGTTACGTTACCATGGATACTCTAGGTTATATTACCATGAAACACGTTAGTTTATTTTACCATGAAACGTGATGGGTTACGTTACTATGGATAAACTAGGTTATATTACCATGAAACCAAAATGTTATTATAAAAGTACGCAATGTTGGATGCAACAGAATTCAAGCACATGCTTCTTGGCGGATCTGTAAGCTACATCTCTTTGGCGTGATGGTCCATATGCGTGAGAAATATTGCAACATTTTGTGGTGAAATTTTAATATGCATCTCCACAGCATGGGCGCTCTGGTGTTTACAGGTGATGTGTATGTAGTACTACTGAACTTAATAAACATCTAATGGAGAAGTTTGGTTTATTTGTTTGTACACATTTACACCTCCCATCCAAGTGGTATGTGAGAAATATTTTATTTAAAATGCTTATTAGTTATAAGGACTTTAGACATTAAAAGCAATATGTAAGCAAGCAAGGAATAAGGAGAGAAAGTCTGTTTGCCACAACACAGTCTTTTGATAGGGTTAACAGCAACCAAATAAAAAAAGTGTTACACATACAGCAAACAAACACAGAAGAGGATACACGTAGATAGAAATCTAGACGTATGCATTATCCTTACAGACAACAAAAAGGAAAGAAAACGTTGAACCAATAGAAGAAATTTTCTTACACTCGAAAGTCTGTAAAAATCACTGTCCTTACCCTCAACAATATAAAAGAAGAAAATGAAAAACCAATACATACTCAATTAAAGTAAATGCATAATTATGTAAATTTATGGCCAACTTAAGTAAAGAGTAACGAAGGAAACTTTACGGAATTAATGTTCTTATGTATACCGAGGGAAATATTGTCCCTGTCTTCAAGAATATAAAACAGAAGGAAGATTTACGGGAAATAAGAGAGGAAAATTAATGCCATTACTTTCAACCAAAACGAAACAAAATACAATAAGATCCCTAGAACTGCTGACCCTAGAGTCAACTGAAATAACAGAGGATACATGAAAACTGATCAAGTATTTGCCACGTTCAAGAAAATTAATAATATTACAGAAATCATACATGTGTTGTTCTCATTCTCAACAAAATCAATGCAGAACAATTTGTAGAAATGTTGTTCTTCTGTCAGTAAACAAAACATTATACACAGAATTTATATATATATTGTGTGTGTGTGTGCGCGTGCGTGCGTGTATAAGTACTGTCCAACAAAATCAAGGCAGAACAATTTGTAGAAATATTGTTCTGCTGTCAGTAAACAAAACATTATACACAGAATTTATATATATATATATATATATATATATATATAAAAGCACTGTCCTCAAAATCAACTAAAATAAAACAAAATTGAAAGTCACAAAATTATGTAGACTGCCTGCAATAAGCAAAGACAAGACAGAATGTTAGTTCTCATAGAAACACTTTCCTGGACAACTTAAAAATGTGAACTAAATAACCTTTGCACTTACGAAGCCAAAGAGTGTCTCTGAAACTTTCAAACGAAAGGTACTGCCTGTTCAGAGCGGGGAAGTTTTGACGTGACCTAGAAGTATCAATGGAACCTTTATGTGGTTAGTTCTCATGGCATGCGTAATGAGGCATAACAGACACACATAACCCAAATTGTATTGAACCTAATTTCCAAAAACAAATTTTGAGAATTGTAAGAGGAAATTTCCTATTCATTTACAAATAGTGGTAAAGGAATTAAAAATAGTTACTTCTTTGAACTATTATATTTGTTCTGTCATTGCCTTAATGAAAGTCCACGACTTCTCTCTGACTAATCAGAACCACCTTAATTGACCGTGGGTCGGGTAGCTCAGCCGGTATAGTGACTGAGCTACGGGCTGCACGGTCCGGGATCGAATGCCGGTGGGGACGAGATTTTTCGCCCGTCCAGACCGGCCCTGGGGCCCACCCAGCCTCCTGTAAAATGGGTACCGGGTCTTTCCCTGGGGTAAAGTGCGGCCGGGGCGTACTGCTGACCACTCACCTCCTCCTTATGCCGTGGTCATGGAAGAGTAGAGTTATAACTCTACCCACTCTCTGGGCCACACCGGGCCTGTAACGGGAACTTTTTACCTTTTTTACCTTAATTCACCACCGCGATAGCACAGTGGTTAAGGTTCTGTGCTACAAATCGGAAGGTCGCTGGTTCGATCCCAGGTGGTGTCACTGGAATTTTTCATTGACATAAAATCCTCTCGATCGCACTATGGCCCTGGGGTCGACTTAGTCTCTAACAGAAATGAGTAACAAGAGCTTTTCCTGGTGGTAAAGGCAGCCGGTGCGTAAGGCTGATAACCTTACCACCATCCTGTGCCGTTGTCATGAAATCTGGGAAACTTAAATTCCTGGAACCCTCTGGGCGACTCCAGGTCTGTAACGGGACTGTTTAACTTTACCTTAATTCACCAATAGCTTTCACTTGTTGATAAATAAATAAAGATATATATATATATATATATATAATCGCTTTTGACAGAATTAACATTCGATTCGTTAATGAAAGTAGAGAGTACTGATTCACTGTATATTGTAATATATTTTAAATAAACCTAACCTACCCAACCTAACGTAACAATTACATAAAATGTATTTATTATGGCACCAGTGTTGTACATTTTTGTACATTTCCAAAAATGAAAAAAAAAATTTACCGTAGGTTCTGTAATTCTGTAATTCCGCTTTGTTTTTCTCTCCAAATTTACATTCAATAAAAGGCAAATTGGATAATATGTTTTAAATGACACCAAACAGAGGAACTGGGTAAACTAGTGTCTCAATCACTGAGATTTTTTCGCAATCAGTCAAACGGTCGGTCGATTTACAACGCAGCAAAAGTCAATTTTATCCGTCAAGAAAACCGCAAGACTTAACTCCAGAATATAACGAGCATAAAACTGGTGGCTAATGTTACTCAAAATCTTTTGTTCGGAAATCTTTTTTGCTTAGAAAAATATATTAAGCGAGTCGCTTTTGAGGTGTGCGCAGATATGCACCTAGGTATTCGCGCATAATTTACTCTGTCACTAATACCTCATTGTACGCTGCATTTCGATTTATCGGCTAAATATTTGATGGAGACAAAAATGCTATGAACTTTATCTTTTATGCTCGATACGATTTTCTTTAACTCAATAAGGTGTTCTAAAGCATTAAACAGACCAAATACGCGCCACGGAATTTTTACGCTATGCGTACAATTCTCTAAATGTTTATGCGTGTTGATCCTGACATTTAGGAACAAATGATTTTTCCACATTTAGCTATGAAATGTCCTGTCACCTTCTGTCACATGTCGTTATATGTGCGATATATTTGGAAGCTCAGCGCTGCAGTGAAGTATCCCGTTCATATTTTGTGTTTTGACTGGTTTATGCCAAGATTTTTTATGTGTTTTATCGATCAAGGGGACAAGCCAGAAGATCAATTTTGACACTTCTAGGTAAGTGTTTTTGATAACTAATTAAACTAACAAATAATTAACTATAACAAACTAACTGCCTTACTAACGCCATAGAACGGGTTCATTTTTCACAAGACCACAGTTCCTCAGTTAGTAATAAAGTGACATTGAAATAATTGGAATAAAAACACTGACACGCCATAACACACTTGCACAAATTTTCTTTATCGTTGCACCGTGCATTTTGTAGTGTCATTTAATCAGCACACCAACTAATGCACATACACAAAATTTTGACATTAAAACACTTAAAATCGCTCCAACATGTTTCGATCCCAAGATCATCTTCAGGGAGCTACACTGTTCCTGGCTACAGTCACATTTTTAAAAACACTCACTGATTAATTGCGTGAGCAACATAACACACGACACACAATCATAGTCAGGCGCATTCTCAACTGCGTACGACTTACACAATACGACATGCTGCCGCAGCACCTAGTTAATAAAAGGAAATTACTCAGTGAGTGTTTTTAAAAATGTAACTTTAGCAAGGAACATTGTAGCTCCCTGAAGATAATCTTAGGATCGAAACATGTTGGAGCGGTTTTAAATGTTTTAGTTTAAAAATTTTATGTATGTGCACTAGTTTGTGTGCTGATTAAATGACATTTGTACAAAATTTGAGAAGAAAACTCATAGTGAAAATATTATGTTACCCATAATGTTATGTTACCCATAATGTGCAATTTACTACTTTCAATATTCCAACTATACAGGTGAGTTTATTACCGTTTCTTTTTTAGGAATCAAATTAGGTTGGAATTGTTGCGGGCTGCTATCATGTGCTGCAGTAACTGTTGCGGACTGTTATCATGTGCTGCAGTAACTGTTGCGGACTGCTAT
>Ga0131853_10007632_pt1 | contig 19617 bp, 19 predicted proteins | sample TergutLab28metaG_FD_92764 | JGI IMG/M metagenome (GOLD analysis project Ga0131853, IMG submission 92764) | Labiotermes labralis P1 segment gut microbial communities from Petit-Saut dam, French Guiana - Lab288 P1 (version 2) (version 2) | ecosystem: Host-associated > Arthropoda: Insects >... | reverse complement strand
GTTACCAGGTTTGTTGGAAGACATACCGTTAATGGTAAGGAGCCAAATGTACTTCCAACATGATGGGGCTCCCCCACATTACACTCGGCACGTGAGGGAGTACTTAAATGAATTCTTCCCTAACCGGTGGTTAGGTCGTGATGGGCCCGTTGCATGGGCACCGAGGTCGCCAGATCATACACCTCTTGATTATTACCTCTGGGGCCACAAGAAGACAGTGTACGAAACTAAGGTCGAGTCAAGAGCAGCACTGCACGATCGTATTTTTGCAGCGGCTGAACACATACGTAACCATCCATACAACGTTGCTTCTGCTATTCAGTCCCTGCTCATGCGTGCCGAAAACTGCTTAGCAACTGGAGGAGGACACTTTGAACAGTTACTGTAAAGCAGGTACTGTATTTTAGTACAGTTATATGCAGTAGGCTTATACCAAAATGCGCAGTCAGCAAAGTTAAATCAGTACTTCCATACTGCTGAATATTCATGCGCCATGTAAAGTGCTTGGAACCCTTAGGACAACTACGGCGTTAATGCGGGTGTTTATGTAGTTCAATTTAATGGCTTTGTCTCTCATACGTTAATTACATGTTAAGTACAGATATTAGCATTACAGAAACCACATATTCCTGCAAGTTTTAATATGTATTTGGTAATCAATAAGTGTGCAACAGCTTTCAAAGTTTCAAACTTCTCTGGCCATTATCTCCATAACCGTTCAACTTTGGATATAGGTGTTTTGGGTTATATCGGTATACTTTAACATAAGGAGCACTCTCCCGAAGTCTGGCACATTCCTCCTGGAACACCCTGTATATAAAATTTTTTACATTAAAACATTTATAATCGCTCCAATGTGTTTCGATCCTAAGATCATCTTAAGGGAGATACGCTGTTCCTTGCTAAAGTCACAATTTTAAAAATACACTCTCTGATTAATTTTCTTATATTAATTTAGTGTTGTGACAGCATTGCGATTTAGCCACTGAGATTGCACCTGGCTAGCCAGGTGCATTCTCAGTGGCATACGACTTACACAATATGACATGCTGTCACAACATTAAATTAATACAAGAAAATTAATCAGTGAGTGTATTTTTAAAATTGTGACTTTAGCAAGGAACAGCGCAGCTCTTAGGATCGAAACACGGAGCAATTTTGTATGTTTTAATGTAAAAAATTTTATATGTGTGCATTACTTGATGCGCTAATCAAATGACTCTATGAAATGCACAGTGCATCGATGAAGATCCTTCAAGTTAATTAAGAACTTTGATAATCAATCTGCAAAAGAAACTCTGTAAAGCAAATTCACAAATCAACATGTAAACTGAGTAAAACACCTCAAGATAAAGGAATAACAACTGTAACTACAAAACTAAAATCAAAAGAATGTGAACAAGAGTCAACAGCATACAGGATGCACCATTAGATCCAAAACCCCAGTCCCACTGACACTGTGTAATCAAAAGGTAGTAAGTAAGACTCACACATCCCAAGTGTTGGCACTAACCTATCACCACATTCATGAGTTTCAATTCACTGAACCTCAGAGTACAAAGTCAAAATGTGGCTGGCTGATACCCGCTGCAGATCAAGATACAGGATGCATTGTGTCCCATTTCCTGGTAGAAATTTGGATTTCCTTTACTCCAGAAATAAGCATGCCTTGATTAGTTCACCCTGCTAAATTGCATACTTATAAGAAATGCTGTGTTTTCAAACTGTGTCAAAGACTTCAAAGAATCTCACATAAACATAATGTCTTCTTAGCAGGTTGCATTCACCAAATTCATTCATAAATGGCAGGTAAAATACTCACACTGACGTTTCTGGAAAGCCAAGTTCTGAGGAAAGGGGAAACACAATTTCTGATGCATCCCGTAGAAAATTCCATTTTGTTTTTTCTTATAATGTACAAAAGCAGTATAAACCACCAGGGTGAGGATGCCCAAGAGACAATGAGGAGACCAAATGCACTCACTTGGTCCAGGCACAAGCCATCAAGTTTAATCTGCCAGAGCTCATAATTATGCTCTTCTAGCAACACCATTATCTCTGTATGTGTTCTGCAGGCCTACTTTCCATTTCCTTTATATAAACACCGTAACTATATGTTTCTTTATGCTGCAAAACAGAGAAACAATGCCTGGCCAGCTTCATAAATGGAGCTATGATTTACAAGATTACACAACTTAGACAAATAACATAATGGCAATAAATACAGATAGGACAGTTCATTCAATTGCTTTCATGCTGCATGTGGTTTTGTTTGCTGTGCAGGACTGTTGCAATGCTGTATATAATTCAAAGAAATACAAGACCAAGAAAAAAAAAGGCAAGTCATGATGATTCAGCATCATGCAGTTGTGGACAACATAAAGGCTATCAGTCTTGGGAGGAAAAATTCCCAACTAACAAGTATTTATGTATCTAATGTTACTCAACACCCCCCCAGAAGGTATCCCTACTTTAATGTAGTGGAGGGGTTTGCGTGGTCATGTGAACCCGAGAGCTATGTTGGTGGTAGCGTATGCTACTGGTAGGGCCTCCCATTCCAGACAGGTCAAGGGTGATGACCCAGTCGAAAAGGGATACCCTGGTCCTCCAGGTTGGGGCTTGGGCGTGGGGCTGACAACCCCACACTGTAAAAACAATTTGTTCCAAAACCTAACAATCAGCCTCGAAAGGATGAGAAACAAACGTTGATGAAAGGAGTTTGAAAATTGGACTTGACAATGGCAACCTGGAATGTTAGGACAATGTTAATACCAAGGAAGATGCAAGAGATTAGTAAAGAAATGATGAAATATAAGATAGACATTATTGCATTACAAGAGATACGATGGCAAGGACAAGGTAGGATTGATAAGCCGGACTACGCCCTCCTTTATAATGGATCAGAAGAGAAAACAGGTCAGCTGGGAACTGGATGTATGGTGAACAAAACAATGAAAGGGAGTCTATTTGACTTTGAACCACAGAATAACAGAATATGTAAAATTAGACTAAAAGGGAGGTTCAGAAATATAAGTTATATCAGCTCATGCACCCAAGAACGATAAACATTATCAGGAGAAAGAAAGATTCTATGAAAATTTAGAGGAAATATGTAATAGAATACCAAGACATGACATGGTAATAATAAATAATGGGAGACTTTAACACAAAGCTAGGTAACAAAGAGTACCTACAACCAGTCGCAGGCCCATATACATGATTCTAGTAATGAAAATGGAAATATGCTGATACAATTTGCAATCAGGAATAGACTAATCGTAAAAAGTACAATGCTCCCCCATAAACATACACATTTGGGCACATGGAGGATACCTGGATCTAATGAAGTTAATCAGACTGACCATGTACTAGCTACGTCACGCCACTCTTCATCAGTTATCAATGTTAGGAGTTGCAGAGGACCAAAGTGTGACTCAGACCCATTATCTAGCGAAAATTAAAGTGAGAGAAAGAATAGCTAACGTTCAGAAGGCCCCAAGAAGAAAGACTAGAAGATGGGATGTAGAGAAACTATTGAAAGACACAGCACAGACAGATAAATATCAAAAAGCACTGGTTTAAAACTAAAACAAAAAATGGAAGGAGAAGAAGAAATAGAGAGTGTACGAAAGAGACGGGAACATTTGGAACAGGCAATAAAAGTTGTGGCAGAGGTAATCAAAGGGGAAACAAAATATAAAAAGAACAAGGAATTGTTCAATGAAGAGTGTGCAACATATATTAGAGAGAAGAATAAAGCTAGACAAAAGATGTTACAAAAGCAGACAAGATCCAATTATGAAGAGTATCAAGAAATGAGAAGAGAGACTAACAGAATATGTACAAGAAAGAAGAGAGAGAGTATGAAGAAGCAACTAGAGGAAATTAATCAGTTAAATCAACAAAACAAAAGGCGTTAAGTTTTACAAATCAGTGAACATTATGAAGAGAGGTTTCCAACCAAGAATGAGTGGGTGTAAAGGGAAAGATGGGAGCATGATTGGAGAAGAAGGGAAGACACTGGAAAGATGGAAAGAATATTTTACAGAAATGCTGACTGAAGACAATGATGATAAAGGGGATACAGAGGACTATAGAAGGAACCTCATGGCAAAGCCAGATCATGGACTATTCGAATGGACTTCGAATTCAATAAAGGAGTTAAACAGGGTGATGGTCTGTCAGCACCTCTCTTTATACTAGCACTACACAATGCTGTGCAGGAAATAGACCAGAGTGGCAAAATCTATACAAAGTGAAGCCAGATCTGTGCATATGCTGATGATGTAGTAATAGTTACTAGATCAGAAACTAGGTTAAGACAAGTATAAAGAGAAATAGAGGAGAAAACCCAACAAATGGGACTAATAGTGAATGAGAAAGACTAAATATATGACTGTGTCTGCAACTCAGAAAGGATGACAAACTCAGAATTGGAAAGTAGGAGATAAAGTATTTGAAAGAGCGTCCAGCTTCAAATATCTTGGCAATGTAATATATAAAGAAGGATTAGTGAAGGTGTAGAAGGCAGAATACAAGTACGGAACAGAGCATATGCAGCTAACCATCATATGCTAAAAAGCAAGAATATAGAGATATCTGCCAAAAATGCAAATATATAAAATGCTGATAAGACCAGCAGTAACATATGGATCTGAAACCTAGACCCTTACAACGTCCGATGAGAATTTGTTAAGGATTTTCGAAAGGAAAATACTGTGGAAGATCTATGGGCTGATCCAAGAGGGAATATCTGGAGAATTAGAAATAATGAAGAACTGAATAGATCCATAAACGGGGAGGATATTGTGAAATTTATAAAAGCTCAAAGAATAAGATGGCTGGGACATGTAAAGAGAAGGGTAGTGGGAGCCATTCCAAGAAACATGATGGAAAGAAGACTGTTTATAGGAAGAAGAAAAGGAAGACTTCGTCTGAGGTGGATGGATGGATGGATGGATGATGTGGTAGCAGACCTGAAAGTAATGAAGATAGAGCAGTGGATGGCGACGAAGAAAGATAGAGAGAAATGGAGACTGAATGTTGAGGAGGCTAAGGCTCACCCAGGGCTGTAGTGCTGAGGGGAAGGAAGGAATGTTGCACATCATCTGAGGTGTCACCCTCAGACTGTACATTGCCAAATCCACAACAATTCTGTACTCACACTAAATTCAGAACTAACCCATATGTCACATCCATGGTCTGTATGCACTTATGGCTACTAGGTGGACATCACTTAACCTGCATTTAATGTGCGTGACTTCAGGCTTCCACTACAAAGTAGCTGAGAAATGCGCTCTTTTGGTTAATTACCACTACTCAGTGCGCGATAACCCAAGAGAGCACAGTTCTCAGCAATTAAACTGTCTATTCTCCAATGCAGAACAAATATTATCTGCCAACTTCTCCTTCCAGTTGCTAGCAATGCTATCTAGAATGGCCAGTGTTTGTGCAGAGATGACCCAGGATTATCGACAGTACCAGTCAGTTCAACTGTATATCAAATTACTGCTGAACAGAGACTTATCTTGTCATGCGAGGGCACCATCTGCACCATAAACACGACCTACGCACTGTACACACGACCACCACCCGTCTACAAACTTGGTGCAGAAAACCATATGCTGCAACTCAACATCTAATGCTCCTGATGATGGGCGCATGTACCCGAAACATGTCGAGCTAAGAATACATCCATAAAATTACCCAGTTGCATCAAGTTGGCATTTCACATTATTTCATGAGGAAGATGCACGGTCAAACAACCCTCAAATTTACACTACTGTGTCAACATAATATTATGGAAAACGCTTTTTTATAAGTCTGGTACTGGGCATAGAGAACACACAAAGTTCTGATCACAGTATTACTCATTAATACCATCTCATTAAAAACAAGCCCACAAAATTCTTACCCAGTAGCACAGTGAGTCAGCTCAGCTCTTATGCTATGGCCTAACAAAGGTACACTCATTCAAAATCTTATACCCCATACAATGTAGCCATATTGTGGTTGGTTTCTGCTGACTCTGTCTTCATAAGGCCTAGCTTATTCTTAAGTGGCACCACATACAGTTCACCAACAACTATTCCTGCAAGTTGAAAGACACAAGACACATCTATACTTAAAGTCCACACTTCTCTGAATAGAAGTGAAGTTACCAATGTCACTACACAACACACAGGAAAGTTAAATAAAACTGTGGGAAATGAGAGGCAGGCTGACAGTAAAATTGTAAAATTAAATAAATAAAAATGGTTTACTTTAAGCTGCTAGGCTGTATGTGGAAATGCCACTGAAACCCAAACAATATGAGTAATTATGCTGATCACAAGGATTTAAAATAACATAACAAGGTCAGGAAAATGACCCGAAGAGGAATGCCAAGATGTTAATACCCACTATGGCAGTCAACCCCCTTGGATGACCTACAATCTCCCACAATGATGATGAGCAGAACATCTTTGCCAACAAGATATGCAAGAAAGTACTTCTCGATGTGCACATACACATGCTGTCACCACACAACAATAACCATATTAAGCACACGTGACCAAGATAGGAGAATGAAGTTCAAATTCCCCTCCCTGATAGAGCTGAACGAGGACCGTCACACCTGCTTGGATTATTTTGCCATTCAGAGGCTGTCACACATATGGGTTCACCCATCTTATCGAGTATCCAAAACAAGACACAGCAGGGCACAACATCACTCCCTGGATGCCATTCAAATGAGAGTTTTCATGTAAAGTGGTTTCCTTGACAGCTGCAGTGGCAGTCTCACTGCTCAGCAGGCCAAATAAACCAACTTCCCTGCTGTACACCACTTTAGTGCAGGTCACCAAGTAGTTCACAAAACCACAAAAAAAACTAACTCTATCCACAAGATGAAAGACCTGTTTTGCATCAGAGTGCTGACTGGCTTTTATGTTTCTACCACAAAACAAGGTTACACCACAGCAGAGGTATATGGATATTGTACTACAGGAAGTATATATTTGACTCAGAGTATAAACAATTACAACACTTTATTGAAATTTACTATGTTCACAAGCTAGATAACACAGAATATAATCATTTTTACATTTATTATTTTAAGAAGCACAATTAAACAATTTGTCACAATAAAAGAATGGTCTCAGAAATCTTTGGCTGGACATAGGTAACACAAATTAAGTTATTCTGCTGGCAAACATAGAGACACTTTGACGCAAACAGTATTCCTTTCCCTACCACTGCTTATCTAAAAAAATAAAAAATCCATATTCATTTCAAATGCATCAACAATTCACCTTTGTTCTTCAGTTGTTATTTCTTCACAGACACTGTACACTTTAACAGTATCGACAAAATACTACTACGGAAACGAAAATTATAATTACCATATCACATTCTAGGTTTGTAAAAACCAATTTAACAACACGTGCACACGCACGCAAGCACAAGCGTGTGCGCGCGCACACACACACACAGTTATACAAAAGTCTGTTCAACATACTCAAAAAAACAAATGTACAAACTGCTAATCCTCTCAAGATTGGAGGAGGGTAAGAAATAATAATACAAAAATCTGATAAAATAGTCTTCATTATAAAACACTACAACCTTTCCACACATGTACTACATACAAGTCATAACCTTCAACAAATCAGGATGTCAGTATTATAATTTTCATTTGTATGCATGTCTCTTTGTTGAAACTACTTGCTCCAAAATTGTGTTAACACCACTAACACATTATAACACCACTAACACATTATAACACCACTTGAAACAAGAAGATTCCGATGCAGAATTTTTGGCCAATAAACTTGCATAACAGATAATACTGTGGTAGCCATGTGTGGAAGTTTTGATCAGTGCTGCATGACAATTTCAAACAATCAACATTGCAGTCTATTGGATTAAATCTTAAGCATGGTACAGGAATAGACTCTGGTTATTAATTACAGTATCACAGTTGGTTGACACTGGATTACCTGTTGAATAAGGAAATTCCATTCACGCTATCACCAATGGCTCATCATCAGAGAAACCACGAATGACAGGCGAGTCTTCCTCATCTGTATTGTAACAAAAAAAAAAATTCAGTAAGTACTGTATATACACACACTTTTAATAGCTGAGAATTCCTGTTTTCTGTGACATGATACTGGATCACAGGGTAATCAGATCCTGGTATTTCAAGGCCATGTACTGTCCTCATCTTCAAGGGTTGAAATGTTAAAGAATTCTTCTTGGGCATTTTGAAAGGATGCCATGATGCCCTGAAGAGTCAAGATTCAATTACCCAGTAATGCAATATCATACACCAGAAGAACAAAATCCTTCGCTACAGTGCTGGGAAAATCTCAACACTCACACCTTCACGGTCACTATCATTTAGCTGCACACTACAGATCTTTAACCATCAAAATTTTCACTACAATTAGCAAGGAACACGTTTACTTACAACAAGCACGTACACCATCTGTTTTGTTTCACACGCTTGTTTCGTCTAGCAACGCAGCGCTTATTTTGACAAATGTCACAGGCTTACACAGCAACTCATTACTCACAGTTAAAAATCTGTGGTGATCGTGATAATTCTCAATACCCAGTTACACTTCCCTTGAACTATACTACCACACCATCAAATGCATTAAATATACAGTGACTATAACAATCACACTGAACTTCAGTGCTCAAGAATTATTCGGAAAATTCCCTTCATCCTGACAAATTTATGGCTATAATATACGCATAAGATGAGCCCAGAGCTTTATCGTGTAGGAACCCTGCATATGCTAGGAATTTAGAGCATTTCCAGTATCCTTCTACGAAACAAAGTTGAACTGCAGGGGCAGACAGACACTTCTAATCCCAAGCATATGCAGGCCTCTATGCAATAAAGCTCTTATGACAGCTGCCATGCTTGGGGACACAACCAAATATACACCCTGTACAATGAATTTTCTTTTAATACAAGGAAAAATTCTAGGTCTAGCACCATCACTGGCTACAGCATACTTCCATTACACAAGAACCTATTTTTGTATCTAGAACTCTCATTCCTTGGACTGCAGAACACATGATAAAACACTTTGCAGTAATAAGGAAGATGGTTACAACCTTTACGCCATGTGAAAATGGCAATGAAACATTCTACCAAATATCCATTCAGTTAAGCATCAATATTTCAACCCCCAACATAAAAGCCAAAGATTCAGTGAGCATGCATAATGATAGATCTGACATTATACCAGGCTTATTCAGAAAGTAAGTACCATTTCGCTGTAAAAAAAAATTGGGTAAGGTTTCGTATAAAATTTTATTGTTACCAGATCCTACATTCTTCAAACTATTTTTCCACATATTCACCGCCATTATTGAGGCACTTATTGTAGCGGGGCACAAGTTTTTGTATACCCTCCTCACAGAATGCAGCCGCCTGCGATGCTAGCCACTTCTGCACTGCATCTTTCAGGTCAATGTCGTTGTCAAATCGCTTGCCATCTAGAACTTCTTTAGGTGTAGGAAGAGGTGATAATCATTTGGCACCAAATCAGGGCTGTACGGGGGGTGGTCCATTTGTTCCCACTTAAATGAGGTGATGAGGTCTTGAGTCTGAGCAGCAGTGCGGCCGAGTGTTATTGTGAAGCAACAGAATGGTGGCACTCAGCATTCCGTGCCTTTTGTTTTGAATTGCACGCCTCATCTTCTTCAGTGTTTCACAATAAACAGCAGAGTTTATTGTTGTGCCTTGGGGCAAAAATTCTACCAAGAGAACACCTTGTCTGTCCCAGAATACAGTGCACATGATCTTCCTTTTTGAAAACGTCTGCTTGAACTTTTTCCTTTTCGGCGAGCCAGTATGCTTCCAGTGCAAGGACTGCTTTTTTGTTTCAGGTGTGATATGGGACACCCATATCTCGTCTCCTGTCACAATATAGCTCAACATGCCACTCCTTCCTTGTGATAGCGCATCAGAAATGTCAAAGCACATGCAACATGCTGTTTTTTGTGTTCCTCTGTGAGCATCTTGGGCATCCATCATGCACACACTTTCTAATAACCCAAATGACTACTGACAATGTCATAGAGTCCTTGAAATCTGAGTAAAGTGCAGCGACAGATCAAAAATGGTGAAACATCTGTCATTACGCACTCTTTCGTTGATCTTACGCACCATATCATCATTCACCAAAGATGGACGCCCACTTCGCACCTCATTGTGCACGTTCTCTCGTCCTTCATTAAGCATCCGAACCCATTTCCTAACCATGCCATCACTCATCGCATTGTCACCATACACTTGACAGATCTGGTTATGAATCTCACTTGGTAGCACATTCCTGGCGTTAAAAAAAAACGAATTACAGACTGTATTTCACAGTCAGCGGCCCCTTCAATTGTCTTCAGCATGTTTAACGCACAGGAACATAAACATAACACGAATTTCACAAAATGGCGTCTGTGGCTTCTAAATTGATAGAGGAAGTCACTGCACATGCGCAAAGTGACAGCTGCGAGGATGCATGAGAGATATGCGCAGACGGTACTTACTTTCTGAATAACCTATGTACATCCTAAAAACACAAAAATTTCAGTGAACACTTAAAACAGCGAAGTTCACAAGGCAGGTATTAATGCGTTCAAAAAGGTTTATGAACTTATAGAAACTATGTGAACAGAATATTGAACTACAAATGTACTTCCTAAGCCATCAACCTCACTATCATCATGTGAAGTGTCCTCCCTGCTTCCATCAGCTGTAAAACAGCACTGTCACCTTTAGCACCCTGCAGTGTTCACAGTGTCTATTCCACAGTGACACAAAAATCAGGTAATTCAGCATATTAAAGCATACGTACATATGAAACAGTGTTTTAATTCTTTTCATCCCTTGGGACATGGCAGTTACAGTGAAATCCCCCTATTAAATTTTCCATTATGGGACATATTCTTAAATCCTCCTGAAAATCATGCCTTAAGTTGCTTCTGGCCACAACATTTTGTACAAAATAAACAAACACTGAATGAATGAATGAATGAATGAATGAATGAATGGAATGAATGGAATGAGTGAATGAATGAATGGATGAATGAATGAATGAATGAATGGAGTACATAAATAAATAAATAAATAAATCAGTTGCATGACTTATGCAATGAAATGTGGCATATCATCCAAGTTCAAAAAGGAGGTAATTCAACAATGAATTCAAACTGTCCAGTGTTCACAGTCTTTTACACATACATACATACATACATACATACATACATATAAATAATGGGTGCACAACTCATCCAAAAACTGATGAGCCCCCTCAAAATTCTAGGTGCCAGATGGGTTACATGAAGCAAGTTTCATACTGAAGACCCACAAACATTAGGCACCACCATACAAAATCTAGTGACCATGACAACCTGGCCCACAAGATTTGTACACCCCTGATATAATGTCCATTTTCAATTCCCCTCAACCCCCAACCCAACCACAAGTTAAGCAACAGCCTGGGCACAGAACAAAATGAACTTACCAAGACCATCACCACCAGAGAAAGTTGCTGCACCTGACCGTGTGTCATAATGACTATTAGCAAAAGATGAGAAGCTGCGTTGCAGACGGCGGTGCCGCAGAACAAAATATGCCAATGTACCACTGAGTGCAATCACAACCAGTACAACAGGTACCACCACACTGGCAATGTTTTGAGGAGACAGCACTGCTTTCCAGGAACCTGAGTAACAAATTGCTTCAAATTAACTTCATGGCTGCACAACCAAATATGATCAAAACATGTGCTATGATTCAACCATTATTAAAATTTTGATTACAATACAGCAAACTTCAGTTTTTGGGATCAAGGGGAGTTGACTGGACTGTGTCTGGGTCAGGGTGTTGCCTGTGGGTGATAGCGTCGGACTGGGCTAATCTTCAGGGGTGGTAGATGCAAATATATAGCCTTGGTCTACCGAAGACCATCTGTGCATGGTGAAGAGCCACATCCTATGGGAGGTGACCCTGTTTATGCAAAACACAGCAGATCTAAAGCAGTAAACCTTGAGTAACAATCCCCAATCCTATGGTGTGAGCAGAGGGCATACAGGGTGAATGGCAGTGGGTGAGTCTGTTAAGAATGGCATGCTCTGGGATACTAGGCAACCTCTCAGATGTAACTAGCCTTACCAGGCATGGGGGCTCTGCTTGGTGGACCTGATCACCCCCCACCCCAAACTCATGGGACCAATATTGAAAGAAATGAGAACTTGAACCTACGGTGCACTCCTTAACTGAGAACTCCACTAAGGATTCTAAGGGGGGCTCCAGTCAAGGGAAACCCGGCAGTATTAAGATACCTGAAGACATGGGAGGGCTCTAGGATCAAGATGATGGGCCTGGATTCTTTCCCTTCCTGTAAGTGAGTGGTGGCTTGGTGTCCAGGCCCTGTGGAAGATACAGAGCACTACTTTCAGCAACTCCATAGGCTGAATCAGGGACTAAATACCAGCCACTAAAGGGTCTATGAGCACAGGGAGGAACCCAATGGAGTCCGCTATGTGCTTAGTATTGATTTTCCATCCATCGCGGCAATGGGGAAGATGGGGTGATGACCCTTCAGGGGCATCCTTTGGGGTCTCTAGGCAGAATATAAGAAGAAAGATAAAATGTTGGATGGATAACCAGCATTTGACAAGGTGGCAAGGTCCTAGCAGTACTCAGAGAAAGGACCCAGAATTAATTTCAGGCCCTAGTCCGGCTGCAAATGCCAGACTTTTGTTCTTTAATAAGACACAAGCCAGGGTTAATGGCCTTCTAACTGGACACAATAACTTGAGAAGACATCTTCACTTAATGGGGCTAAACAATAGTCCCTTACGTAGGAAGTGTGGAGCAGAGGATGAAACCTCAGCCCTCATTCTCTGCGTGCGTGCGTGCGTGTGCGCGCGCGTGCGTGTGTGTGTGTGTGTGTGTTTATATACATATATATATATATATATATATCTTTGGCTTCATTCAGACATGTATATCTGGGCTCCTTTTCCTTGGATCCAGAGGACATCAAGGGTTTAAGTCTGAGGGCCATCTGGAACTTTAGCAAAGGAACAGGGCTCCCCTTAACTAGTATCAGGTTATGGGGCACAAAGTACCCATTCTTAAGGCCTAGGTGCATCAGGACTGTAAGGGTTCAAACCCAAATGCTAATCAATCAATCAAACCTTAATTTCCTAAATTGTACCCCTCCTGAATACAATTCTGAACATTCTGGTACCCAGACAGGTACCACACAGTAAACATATAATTTAAAAAAAAAAAAAAAAAAAACCGGTGTATCAAGTATCTCACAAAAACTTGTAATTAGTGGCAGATACACCTTAAGACCAGACTTCTAGCCAGCAAGTGCATTCCATACACATACTTCAAAAATGACACCAGACACTTCAACTATCTACACCAACCGATAAAAAAAAATACAATGTATAAATTAATTAATTTTCATTTTGAAAGCAGAAACACATACATAACTTCGTACTTACCCACTGGCATCTCACGAGAGATTACTTCCGACATGGTTGAGCGGTAGCCATCGGATGTCTCCAGCATCACAGCAAAGGAGTAGATGGTGCCCTCCTGCACTTTGTCCAGTATGAAAGGGGGCTTAGGAGAAGTGTACTGTGTGGCTGTGGTCACATTCAAAACACGTCCTTCAGACACCAGTATAATGTACCTGTACCTGCAATATGAACAATATTTAAGTTCAACAATAAGCCTTGTACACAAATGGCTTTCAGCTGACTTCTACAAGTACAGTTCCTACTTTATCTGAAGCATTCACCAAGCACAGCCATGAAGGAAATAAGATGTACACCTGCAAAACACATATCACCTGAACACTTTCGTTTTATGAAGACTCTGCTTGAGAAGGTCCAGCACCACAACAGTTCCTTACAAATTACATTAACTTCCATTTCACTATATTTTAAATCACATCTGTTCCGTATCCAAATCTGACAATCTTTGGCTAATTTTGTTGCCAAGTTCTCCTTCTCAAAATTTTCATATAACTCAAATTTCTAGTATCAGTACAGTTTTCTTATAGTTTGTTGCCATTTTACTTTGGACCAAGTGTCATCACTTAACCTTTACATGACCTGTGTTTGCACGTGTGAATGACCCTACAAATTAATTTTATATATATTTAGGCAATGGTATTTACTGCATTTTTAAGATGTACTGTATAACGTGTGTTTTATTTTCCATGAAATGCCATTTACTTCATACAGTTATCTTTTCTGTTCAAATAATAATAATCACATTTTTCTTAAACCATGCAATAAAATTTAAATACCAACCTAGTCATTTAAAGGTTAAGTGATGCAAAGTACAACACAATCAAAATGACTGGAAGGCCAGGAATGTACAAGTCCCGGGTGCCTGGCTACCTACATTACTAAATTGTTTACCACAACACCTAATACTTGTGGGTCCTCGGCACAAAACCTACGTTATGTTACCCTTCCTGTAATAAGAATTCTGAGGTGGCTCCTATATTTTGGGAAAATTTGTGAACCCCCATTTATGACACTAAAGGTAACGCAATCCGCGTACAGTCCTACTACAGGACCAGAGGGTTCCAAGAGGTTGAGGCACCCACATTTTAAGACTATCAGCACATGAGTGTCACAAGGTTGTCAGCTCTCTGGCTCCCTTTACCCCCAAGAAATATTCCTGGCACTCATTTGTTAGAGGCTTAGTCAACCCCAGGGCCAGAGTGCAGCTGGAAGGATTACATCAATGAAAAATTCCGATGGCATCATCCATAAACAAACCGAAGACCTTCCAGCTTGCAGCACAGGGCCTCAACCATGCTACTACATGTCCCCACATAAGACCCTAAGACCCTAATATCCAAAAAATCCAAGCACCTCAGCATCCTCTTTGATTACACCACGAACACTGAAACAAGCCTCCCACCCCACCACTGACAATGACAGAAAAGCACTTGAAGTGCAAGGGGGAGGGTATTGTCCAACTGTAACTTCTGGAGACCCTACCCATGCCCATTTATCTGTAATTACTCTACACCATAAAATTCAGGACCATAAATTTTACCACATTACTGAAGTCTAGTCAAGACATCATCTCACTACCATGTTTACTCATGGGCACTGGGAACTTAACATCCTATAGGACCTAAAGACATGCTAGAACTGGAGAAAATCTGATCATATAAACTCACGTCATATTGGCAATTGCTGGTGGCAAACCCCTCTCCTGCCAGTACACTATGTAACTGCCATTACCTTGTTGAACAAGAAGTTGATGTGGGGGCTGGATAGGAGGTGCTAGATATTCTACAGGTTTTGATGGAATAGCAGTGTTACTGTCTGTTTGTACTGTCACTCTATAATGACCGCCATAATGGACCACGAACCAATGGTACAACTCTGTCTCAGATGTGGGCAGCAACATGATTGAAGTACTTTTGTTCAAATTCACTTCAGTAATTGTAACCTGTAAACACACAACACTCCTGAAAGTCTACAGTAAAAAATCTTATTACTAGCAGGCAAGTAATGTGTTCTGGACTCAAAACTCATCTCCCTTGTGAGTTTCTACTTCCCACCAAATTCAATTTGGTGAGGACACTCTTGGACAACCAAGATGGGCAGACAGAACTGGATAAAAATCATGCCACATGGCACCTTTGGTAGTGTGTATTGAACGTGTTGTTTCTGGTACCACTGCATTAGTGAGTTTCCAGTTTTAATTACATGCTGTAATAAACATTCTCAGCACTACAGACTATTACGAATGTCAAGCATATTTAGGTGCTGTGATTCTACAGTCCAGGGTCATGAACAAAATGTTTAAGAATCAGTGACATAACTCATACATAAGCACAGGAAACCACATACCATGTATCCAATCTTGTCAGTCATCACAGGACATGAAGATTGCCAACGGATATCCATAACGGTCTCATTGTGAGGCTTTGAAGACAGTTCAAGATTCTTCGGTGCAGCACTCACATTGAATCTTGTTGATGCAAACAGCGGATCTTCCGATAATGGACCTAGACCAAGCGGGCCTACAACTCCCACAGCAAACATGTAAACCTCACATGATTCTAAGTGTGTTATAGTTGCGTTCAAGTTGCTTGTTCTCTGCTTAGGTCCTGCATATAACAAAATAGGAATCATCAATTTCGTGTGATAATCCACATAAGTAAATACTTTTCTCTGTGATTTATTACAACTTCTTGAAAATTACATTAATATACGGAATTAGCACATAATACTGTAGTATCAGACTCTACATGAATGTATTGTGTGTTTTTTTGTGTCTTATGTATTTGGGGAGAGAGTGGGGTGTTGAGGCATGTTGGTGCCCATGACTACACTAGTCTTTTAAGGGATGTTAACGTAGTATTTCATGTCCTTGTATACACTCAGTATAAAACAGACAACAAATTCAAGTTCTTTGAATGGCACTTAAAAATGAGTAATACCACTAACATTAACAAGAACTATATTGACTGTCACAGTATTCAAAACAAACACTACATTTCAGAAGCTACCTGCTTCTGACCTTACCACTCAGGTGAGGACATGTAAGAGTCCTTGTCAATGGTGCTGATATTACTCATGTAAAACCCTTGTCAAAACTATGTATGTTACAATTAAACACCTAAAATTCTTGCACTTCTATAATGTGACGGTTTCCTGGAAAGTCGTATTTTCTTGCATATCATCTTAGCTTGCAAGCTTAGAAAACTTTACATCATATAATGCTGGGGCCATAACAAATGTCAGAAGCAAATCAGCTTCACAATCCAGTACAGGTATGAACAGGAAAACATCATGTCAGTCAAATCTGGGCATTATATCCATCTCTCTACAAAAACCTGAACTGATTTATACAGTTTTGCCTACATTATAAAAATCTAAAGATCCCTTTCTGGTACAACTCAATTTCAGCAATATTCAGTCATAACACCAACAAATACCTATTTGATACATGAAAATATATTCCTATATTGCTGCTACATATTTCAGCATCATTTACGTAATCTTCAGGAAGCTTTACACCAAAATTCAAAACGTGTCCCTCAATGAAGAGATGTAAGTTGCACATACGTGGTAACTGTAATAGTTACCCTCCTATAGTTTCCTTTTATATGCAACTCACAACACATCATACAGGTACAAGATCCATAAAGGAATGAAAATAAAATTGGACATTTGCACAAAAAGAGAAAACTACAGCATATCAACAAATAACTGTTTTACAAAAATTAATAGAAACACTGTAAAAATACAGTAGGATCTCGTTTTGCAACAGTTCATTTTACGATTCACTTTTACGACCCTTGTCCAGTTGAAACGAGCACTCCTGACTTGTGGCGCATCACAGTCACAACTCAAGTGTCCTTTCCATACTTAGTACGCTTCTAGCTCTTTTCCAGTGTGCATGTGTTTCTTCTTATTCTATTTTAGTGCATTTCTATTAAGCTGACTGTGATTTTTCCACCCATGACATCCATCAAAAAGACAGAAAAGAAGAAAAAATCAAACAGTTGACGTTACATTCCTTCTTGATGTCTTCTGAACCACAGTCTGGGCCTTCTTAAAAAGAGAGAGAGAGAAAGAAAGAAAAAAGTTTTTTTTTTTCCATTACCTATGTAATTTTCTACATACCTAATTCATTGAATTAAAACTGAATGTCATAATGTAAAGAAATATTGTAAACTATAAAATTATTTGGCTAATTTGTTTGGCCCATGAACATATCTCAATTTAAACAATTTAAATGGTAGTCGTTTTATGACAATTCAATTTACAACTAAATATTCGGGCACGTACCCCGTCGCAAAACGAGACCCTACTACACTAGTATTTTATTGTTTTAATGTATTACACTTTTTAAAGATGTCTATACCATCTTAATCACTAATTAAGAAACCTGTATGTTGACACCAGCTGCATGAATACTGTAACACAAAATGAAGTACCCTGTAATTTTTATATTTGAGTTAGTTTTAAATTGTGCATTTGTTGGTATTATAAATGGACATTCAGTCAAAATGCATGGAATAAACAGTGTCCATTTCAGCAGTTCATAATGGACAGTTACTTTTACTGTCCCACTTGTCATATAGTGCTTGCCTCACATCTGATCCTTCATGAACCCACACTGTAATCCCAGGGGCCTAGGTATGGAGTGCAATGTGGATGGGGGAGAAGTTCGCAGCTGTTCTTCTAAACCATCTCCATGCACAAACTAGTAGTGCAGGGCTGTGCACTGTTATGTTTGAGGATAAGCTTTTCCTTCCTTGGACATTTGTCATGCACGGCACGAAAAAGCTTCTGGAGCGTATGCTGGCAATGAACAGCACCAATGTTCTCCCCTCATAGCAAAAACTCAACCAGTATGTATCCCTCACCATCCTACAATACAGTTCCCATGGTCTTACAGACTGACGGCATTGCTTTTGGCCTTTTCTTCTTGCACAATGTTGTGTGATGCCATTCCAAACTCCACTGTTTCATTTCTGGATCAAAGTGATAAAAACTAGTTTTCATTACCCGTCATGATGCCGCAAAGAAAGTCACCACCTTCAACAGCATACTGTTACAGCAAATTTGAGGAAACATTTTTTTGGCCAGGGTTTGTGCTGCCATCAACAGGCGAGGAATCCAGTAGTATCCAAAACTTTCCACCACCTCCTGGACCACATGATCCCCTAGTCCAATCCCTGCTGCCATTTCCCTGTCTGCCACACACTGATTCTCTGTGATGAGCTCACTAACTTTTCCTCTCTCTCAGCAGAGGCAGTTTGTGGGCAAGAACTATGGGATTGACTGGCGATATCAGTGTCCCTGTACTTATAATATTTCACCCATTGTCAGACACTGCTAGTACCCATGCAGATGTCTCTCTATGCACACTAAAGTCATGTGTGATTATCTGATGTGGGTATCTCTTCCTTAAGAAATTCTATCACTACACCTTGCTGTAATGCCGCCTGCACCAGCCAATTTATCGAACCGAAATACTACATGACAGGAGCACATACCATGTTTTTACTGAGGTACACAATGAGAGATGGAACTAGTCATACATTATGCACAGCAATATTACCTGGCATTTGTTTTTAATTCCACAATGCTTCCTTTTTTTGGTGCGCCCTTCATACATGCCATTCCCATAACAAACCTTTCCAAGTAAATTAGTTTCTTAAATGAACAGTTCCTGGGTAAACAGAATGTTTGAGGCAGACAAATTGCCTGGTCTCCATATTCACCAAACTTTAAACCAGTGACCCCTACTTATACAGAGTTGTAAAGAATAAGAAGTATTATGATTAACCCAGCGAATATTTGTGATAAAACCGAGGTGTAAGACTATTAACCTTTACGCAACGGGATTTCAATGGCTACAGTCAACCTTCGCGTACGACATTATTTTCGCTGGGCATTTAAATTTTAGTACATGGTTTACAAAAAACTTTATTATTTCAGGAACCAAAAAAGATTTAATAATGGATTAAACAGCATTTTTTGGGAAATAAGACAGAGCCATATCTGCGTGTGTTCAAGAAATCAGTAATAATTTTAGTTAATGAATAG